>Ga0210407_10000023_pt1 | contig 233602 bp, 204 predicted proteins | sample IncBWC27MmetaG_FD_150860 | JGI IMG/M metagenome (GOLD analysis project Ga0210407, IMG submission 150860) | Forest soil microbial communities from Barre Woods Harvard Forest LTER site, Petersham, Massachusetts, United States - Inc-BW-C-27-M | ecosystem: Environmental > Terrestrial > Soil >... | reverse complement strand
CAAACCACCAAGAACGATTTGGGTCGTCTCTGTTAACGTTGCTCTCGGTTCGCTTCTCTTCTTTGCTTCCCTCTTCTCTCTTCCGCTACAATCTTGGGCTTGCCCTCCTGCCCTGGGGGTCCGAGGTGACCGGATGAGTGGTCTGTTGAGTATTTGTGTGCGTTCCTGCCGGCTGTTCCTGCAGTCTGTCTGCGGCACGCTGATCCTGCTGGCGCTGGCCTCGCTGCCCTTTGCTCTCCCCGTCGTCGGGCAGCAGCGTCGCGAACGAGAGCCCAACTCCGTTTACGCGCAACGCCGCGCAAAGCTTGCCGCCACTGTCGATGCGCCGACCATCCTCACCGGCCTTACCGGCCGCGAAGAGGATTCCCAGGCATACATCTTCGCGCAAGAGGACAATTTCTATTACCTCACCGGCCACAACGAAGAAGAAGCCGGGCTGATCCTTCTTCCGCCTACCGACAGCAAAGCAAAGAAAGACGATTTTCAGGGGCCGCGCGAAATCTTTTTCCTCCCCGCGAAGAATCCTGGCAAGGAGAAGTGGAATGGCGTGCGCATGTCGCCCAGCGATCCCGGCATCCAGGCGCGCACCGGCTTTGCCGACATCCGGCCGTTTTCGGAAATGCGCGCGACGATTGAGAAGCTCGCCCGGTTCTATCCGGCGTTTTACACCGTTCTTCCTTACGAGAAGGAACTGGGCGGCTTTCCCCACGAGAAAGAGACGGTCGACTGGCTGAAGATGGCTGCGCCCCAGGTAAACGTGAAAGACACTCGCACCAGCATCACCGATTCGCGGTTGATCAAGTCGCCCGGCGAATTGGCCTTCCTCCGACAGGCCATTGATCTATCGCTCGACGCGCACTTCGTTGCCCTCAAAATGATGCGGCCTGGACTATGGGAGTACCAGGTGGCCGCGAAGATGGTGGAGGTGCACGCCATGGGCGGGTCGGAAGCCGAGGCGTACGCTCCCATTGTCGGCGCGGGACCAAACTCCACGGCACTCCATTACGACAGGCTGGGCCGCAAGATTCAGGATGGCGACATCGTGGTGATGGATGTGGGCGCGCAATACTCCGGCTATGCCGCGGACATTACCCGCACCGTTCCGGCCAACGGGAAATTCACGCCGCGACAGCGCGAAATTTACGACATCGTCCTCGGCGCGCAGAGCGCCGCGCTTGCCGCGCTGAAGCCCGGCGCGGACATGTGCCGCAAGGGCAAGCAGAGCCTTTATAAGATTTCCTACGATTACATCAACTCGCACGGAAGAGATCAGAATGGCAAGCCGCTCGGCCAGTATTTCATCCACGGCCTTGGCCACAATATCGGATTGGACGTCCACGATCCCGGCGATTCCTGCAAGCCGCTGATGCCGGGCCAGGTGGTCACCATCGAGCCGGGCATCTACATCCCCGAGGAAAATCTCGGCGTGCGCATCGAAGACGACGTGCTGATTACCGAAACGGGTTACGAACTGCTCAGCAGCAAGCTCCCCCGCACCGCCGACGAAATCGAAAAAATCATGGCCGAAGCCGCAAAGCAGCGCTCGGCCGAGAGCAAGCAATGACCGCAATCTCTCCATTCGCGCCCGGATTGACCATCGCGCAAGGCCCCGTCTATACTGGAGTTTCGCGTCGGGAGCGCATCTCTTCCCGGCGTGCCTCGTGTCATTCCACGCGTCGCTCCTCAGGGCTGCCGTCTGGAATTTACGAATTGAATTTAACTTCGACAGGAGTCTGCTGCCGCTCTGCGCGGCGCCACGAACTTATGAGCAGCGTTAAGGCCACACAACTTCGCCCCGGCATGGTGATCCAGCACGAGGGCCAGCTTTTCACCGTTTTCAGCACCGATCACCGGACGCCCGGCAACAAGCGCGGCTCCATGCAGACGCGCCTGAAAAATCTCCGGAACGGGATCATGATCGATTACCGGTTCCGCGCGGAAGAGTTCGTGGACCGCGCCATTCTCGACGAAATCGAATTCGAGTACCTCTACAACGAGGGCGATGAATTCCATTTTATGAACACGGAATCCTACGAGCAGATGCAGATGACCCGCGACGAGCTCGGCGAAACCGTGAACTACCTGATCCCCAACACCGTCGTCAAAATCGAATTCTTCGAGGAAAAGCCCATTGGCGTGGACCTGCCGGACACCATGGACATGAAGGTGGTGCAGACCGAGCCGACGCTGCAGAAAGCCACGGCCAGCGCGGTGATGAAGCCCGCGACGCTCGAAACCGGCCTGGTGGTCAACGTGCCACCGTTCGTCAACGAAGGCGACCGGATCCGCGTGGACACTTCCGAAGCCCGCTACGTCCAGCGCGTCGAATAGTTTCCGCCTCCGCAGCCGAGCCGCTTTTCCGCCCGCTCGGATGAGGCAAACGCAAGAAGAGCTCCCGCCGAGCCGGGAGCTCTTTTTGTTTCCAGGAATTTTTCGCGCCCGCCAGTTTTTTCGCCCGGCGCTCGCCGAAACTTCAGGCCTTGTTCGCCACGCCTAGTTCACCTGCAGGATGCTCCCCGAACACGCGGTCAAAAATCTTGTCCACGTAGCGCAGTTGCCGCTTCAGATCGAAGGTGTGCTGCAGTTCCTGAGGCGTCAGATACTTCGTAACCCTCGCATCTTTCTCCACACGTTCCCGGAAACTCGTGTCCGTCTCCCAGGAAGCCATGGCATTTTCCTGCACAGCTTTGTAAGCATCGTCCCTAGGCATGCCCTTCTCGACAAGGTCCTGCAGTAGCGTTCCGGAAAACACGAGGCCATGCGTCGATTCGAGGTTGCGCATCATGCGGTCCGGGAACACCCGCATCTGGCTGACGAGTTGAGTCATCTTCGAGAGCATGTAGTCCACCAGAATCGCGGAGTCCGGCAGAATGACGCGTTCAACGCTGCTGTGCGAAATGTCGCGCTCGTGCCAAAGCGCAATATTTTCGTACGCCGCCACCATGTTGCCCCGCACCAGCCTCGCGAGCCCGCAGATCTGCTCGGAAGTGACGGGATTCCGCTTGTGCGGCATAGCAGAGCTTCCGCGCTGCTCGTTTCCGAAATGCTCTTCGGCTTCACGCACTTCGGTGCGCTGGAGATGGCGGATTTCCAGGGCAATCTTTTCCAGGGAAGCGGCGATGAGCGCGAGGACGCTGAGGTATTGCGCATGGCGATCGCGCTGAATGACCTGCGTGGAAACGGGCGTCACCTGCAGGCCGAGCTTTTGGCAAATCTTTTCTTCGATTTCGGGGCCGAGATGCGAGGCATTGCCGACGGCGCCGGATATTTTTCCAAATTCCATGGTGCGGGCAGCTTCGTGGAAGCGGGCGATGTTGCGCTGATTTTCGGCAAACCAGTTGGCGATCTTGAGGCCGAACGTGATGGGTTCGGCGTGAATGCCGTGGGTGCGGCCGATCTGGGGAGTGTGCCGAAACTCGTGCGCGCGCACGTCGAGGACTTCACCGAAAATTACGAGGTCGCGCTCAATGATGTGCGAAGCGTCGCGGACGAGGAGCGCCTGCGTGGTGTCTACGACATCGTTGGAAGTCATACCGTAGTGGAGCCAACGCGCGGCGTCGGGATCCCCGATGGATTCACCGACGGCCATCGTGAAAGCGATGACGTCGTGCTTGACGCGGGTTTCGAGTTCGTTGATGCGGTCGGCGTCCACCTTGGCGCGGGAGTGAAGAATTGCGGCAGCATCCTTGGGCACGAGACCGGCTTCGGCAAGGGTGTCGGCCGCAGCCAGTTCAACGTCGAGCCACTTCTGGTAACGATTGGCGTCGCTCCAGACTTGGCCCATCTCTTTCCGGGTGTAGCGTGGAATCACGTCGGCATCTCCCGAGCAAATCCTTTGTAATGATACGGTATTTTGGGCCTAAGGGGCGAATCGAGGGCGAATTCGGCCGACCTAACCGCGCGAGGGCTAACCTGTCTAATCGTTGGAATGAGGGAAGGCGTCGGGATGGCTGAAGAGGTGGCGGTCAGCGACGCGGTTGCCGTCGAGCGCACGCTTGCGGGCGATCGGGACGCCTATCGTGTGCTTGTCGAGCGCCACAGCCGAACGGTGTACCGAATGGCGTACCGGATGATGGGGAATGCGCACGATGCGGAAGATGTTGTGCAGGAGTCGTTCTTGCGAGCGTATCAAAAGCTGAAGCAATTTGCGGGGAATGCCAATTTTGGGACTTGGGTTTACCGGATTGCTGCGAATTACGCGATCGACCGCTTACGCCAGCGAAATGTCGACGAGGCACGACGCGAAGGGCCGAGCAAGCAACGTGAAGATTCGCTGGAAGTCGACCCGCTGAGCCAGGTCCGGGACATGTCCCCTTCGCCGGAGCGGTTGGCGGGAAGCGCACAACTGGCGGAGCGAATGAAGGTGGCGCTGGCTGAGTTGAGCCCCGCGGAGAGGACGGCGATTGTGATGCGGCATTGGGATGGTTGCGGGATTGAAGAGATCGCGGCGGTGTTGAACTCGAACTCGAATGCGACGAAGAATACGGTATTTCGCGCGGTGCAGAAATTGCGGCGGGCGTTGACACCGTTTCTTGAGGGAAAAGAAGCTCGCGCGATGGGAACGGAAGGATGAAACACGGAACGGAAGAAGAGTTGATCGCGTATCGGGATGGTGAAGCCAAAGAGCGCGAGGCTATCGCTGCGCACCTGAGGGAATGCCCCGAATGCCGCGAGGAATTGAAGCGGATTGAAGCAGTGTTCGAAGCGCTGGATGCGATGCCGATTCCGGATCCAGGGGTAGATTATGGGCAGCGGGTGTGGCAACGGATTGCTCCGAGACTTGGGGAGAAGAAGGCGCGCTGGTGGGAAACGCCTTTTGTGCCGCAGCGATTGGCAGCGCTCGGAGGCGTAGTGGCCCTGGTGATTCTGGCATTTGTAGCCGGGCGATGGACGAAACCCCCGATTCCGATGGTAGACCAGGCAGATGCGGCAAAGGTGCGGGAGCGTGTGCTTGTAGTGGCCGTCGGGGAACACTTGGGACGCACGGAGATGGTGCTGATGGAACTGGAAAACGCGCCGGCACAGAAGGGACAAAAGGCAATCAACATTTCGGAAACGCAACGCCGCGCGGGGGACCTAGTGGAGGAAAACCGATTGTACCGGCAGACGGCGCTGAAAGACGGCGATCAGGCGATGGCTAGCACGCTGGATGAATTGGAGCGCGTGCTGCTGGACATCGCCAACAGTCCCGAGGAATTGACGCCTGCGGCGTTTGAGACGATTCGGAACCGGATTGAGGCACAAGGGCTTTTGTTCAAGGTGCGCGTGGTGAAGCAGGGGCTGGACGAGCGGAAGGCGAATCCCGACACAAAGCCAGCGGAAAACAAAACGAGAAGCACGGAGAGGAAAAAAGTATGAGCATGTGGAGAACTTTCTTGCGCGCAGGAATGATCTGCTTCACGGCAGCGATGCTAAACCTGGCGATGCATTCGGGCGCGGTTGCGGCACCGCAGGGCGGGGGCAAAGGCCAAGCGTCGGAAACTCTCGACGAGGATCAGAATGCAAAACAGCAAGCGGAACGCGAGCGCCAGGCAGAGGCAAGGGAAGCGGAGCAGGAGCGAGCGGAGCGGATGCAGGAATTGTACGACCAGGGGCGTGAGGCGCTCGATGAAGATCAGTTCCGGGAAGCGGAGCGGTCGTTCACTGAACTGGTGAAACTGAACGGTCCGCAGACCGATGCGGCCCTGTATTGGACGGCATACGCGCAGAACCGGGAAGGAAAGAAAGAGGCGGCGATTGGGACAATCGGCGAGCTGAAGAAGCGCTATCCGCAGAGCCGCTGGAAGAAGGATGGCGAGGCGCTGGAGATCGAGGTGCGCTCGACGACGGGATCCAAAGCGAATCCTGAAGCGCAGAACGACGAGGATTTGAAATTGCTGGCGCTGCAGGGATTGATGAACAGCAATCCGGATAAGGCTATTCCGCTGGTGGAAGGGATTCTGAATGGAGCGGGATCGCCACGGGTCAAGTCTAAGGCGCTGTTCGTGCTGGCGCAAAATGGATCGCCCCAGGCGGAGCAGGTTCTGGGAAAGATTGCGCGGGGCCAGAGCAACCCGGATCTGCAGAGAAAGGCGCTGTCGTACCTGGCCACTTTTGGCGGCAAAGGAGCCGGGAAAATACTGGCGGAAGTGTACGCGAGCAGCAGCGACCCTGAGGTGAAGCGGGCGGTGATCAGGAGCTACATCATTTCGGGCGACCGAGAACAGCTTGCGGCGCTGGCAAAGAGCGAGCCGAATCCGGAATTGAGGAAAGAGGCCATCCGGAACCTGGGGATTACCGGCGGGCAAGCGGAGCTGCAATCCATTTATGCGAAGGAGACGGATCGCGGCGTGAAAGAGGAGATTTTGAACGCGTATTTTATTGGCGGAGACGCAAAAGGCCTGATTGCGGTGGCAAGAACGGAAAAGGATCCGGAGTTGAAGAAAAAGGCCGTGGAGAAACTTTCGCTGATGGGATCGAAGGAAGCGAATGAATATTTGATGGAGCTGCTGCAGAAGTAAGGAAGAGGAAGATGGGGATTGAGCTCTGGCCTTCCCCAGAGAAAACATTGCAGGGAGGAAGGGTCGAGGTCGCAAAAGCGGTGGCAGAGCCACCGCACTCCAAAGTTGGAGCGGGGCCACTTGAAAGTGGCCGCTACGGGCATCGCGGCTTGGCGTTAGCGGAGAAAATCTTCGAGCTGGATGCGGGAGCCTGTTTTGGCGTCACGGTATTTGACGATGACGGCGCAGGAGAGGGAGAGTCCCCACTTTTTGCCGGCGGGATGGGAGACAGCGCGGGAGCCGGGGATGACCACGGCGTCTTCGGGGATGACCAGAGGCTGGTCGTCGGTTGCCGAGTAGACGGCATCGCGAACGAGATCGTAAACGGGTATGGAGCGGTTGAGAATGGTGCCGGTGCCGAGGACGGCGCGGCGCTTGACGATGGTGCCCTCGTAGATTCCAGAATTCCCACCAACCAGGACGTCGTCTTCAATAATGATGGGAAGCGCGCCTACGGGCTCGAGGACTCCACCAATCTGAGAGCCGGCGGAGATGTGGCAATTGCGGCCAACCTGCGCGCAAGAGCCGACGAGGGCGTGGGAATCGATCATCGTGTTTTCGGCAACGTAAGCACCGACATTTACGAACATCGGCGGCATGCAGATGACGCCGCGGGCGATGTGGACGCCATCGCGAATGCTAGAGCCGCCAGGAACAATGCGAACGCCGTCGGCGGCGGAAAAGGAATGGAGCGGGTAGGTGGACTTGTCGAAGAAGGGTAGCTTGGACGAATCGACGGACATATCCACGATGGAGCCCATGCGAAAACCGAGGAGGATTCCCTTTTTCACCCAGGCGTTGGTGCGCCAACCGGTGGGAGAAGAGGGATCGGGCTCGGCGGCGCGAATGGTGCCGCGATTCAGAGAATCCTTGAACGATGCGAAGATCGCGTGATGCTCCGCCGTGTACGCGGCCGGCGGAGCATCGAAGAGAGATTCAATTTGATCTTGCAACATGGACTCTCTCACTGAGATTGAGGGATTCGAGGACGGCGCAGATGCGCGCGAGATTTTCCGGTTTGGGCGAGACGAGCGGCAGACGCCACACAGGCTGGAGCAGACCCATTTCGGCGAGCGCGGATTTCACTGGGATGGGATTGGATTCGATGAAATTGATGTCCATCAAAGAAAGATACTGAAAGTGGAGGCGGCGGGCTTCGGCGAAATCGCCGGAAACCGCGGATTGCACGAGGCGGGTCATTTCCGCGGGAATTTCGTTGGAGGCGACAGAGATAAGACCTCGGCCGCCGAGGGAAATGAGAGGAAGAGTCAATGAGTCATCGCCGGAAAGAACCACAAAATCATCGGGAACGAGATTGAGGATGGCGCCCATCTGGGAGATGCTGCCGGAGGCTTCCTTGATGCCAACAATGTTTTTGATTTGGGAGAGACGGAGAACGGTGGACGGTTCGATGTTGACGCCGGTGCGGCCCTGAACGCTGTAGAGGATGATGGGCAAGTTGACGGCCGAGGCGATGGCTTTGAAATGCTGGAAGAGGCCTTCCTGCGTGGGTTTGTTGTAGTAGGGAGTGACGGAAAGGATGCCGTCGGCGCCGAGTCTCTGGAGTTCGTTGGCGAGGGAGATGACTTCGGCGGTATTGTAGCCACCGGCGCCCGCGAGGACGGGGACTTTGCCCTTGGCGATTTCGAGGGTGAGCTCGATGACGCGGAGATGCTCGGCGTGAGTGAGCGTGGGGCTTTCGCCGGTGGTGCCGCAAGGGACGAGGAAGTTGATGCCTGCGTCGATTTGGCGCTTGACGAGAGAGCGGAGGGCTTGTTCATCGAGCGAGCCATCGGTGCGAAATGGTGTTACGAGTGCGGTGCCGGTGCCTGTGAACATTTGATGCTCCTTCTTCTCGTTAATCCAAATCCAAAATTTAATTTCGGCCGTTCTAAAGACCGGCCACTACACGGAAGCTTTCGCCGCTCCTAATTCGGAGACGATGTCGCGAAATTCGTAGACGCCCTTTTTTTGCTGCAGCCAGCGGGCGGCCTGGAGGGCTCCGTGGGCATAGCCTTCGCGGCTGCGGGCGGTGTGGCGCAAGGTAATGGTGTCGGCGGGAGAGTCGAAGCCGACTTCGTGCGTGCCGGTGTGAGAGCCGGCGCGGTTGGCCGCGAGATTCAGAGAGCCGGAATACCCGGCGGCGTGAATTTCGTCGGCGAGTTTTTTCAGGGTGCCGGAGGGGGCGTCTTTCTTGGCGGAGTGGTGGATTTCCCAGCCCCAGGCTTCATATTCGGGATGCCTGGAAATCAGAGTTGCAGCTCGCGCGACTATCTGGAAAAAGAGATTCACTCCGACAGAAAAATTGGGGCCGTAGAGGAGTGCGGATCCAGCGGCATCGACAGAGTTGCGAATCTGGGGAAGGTGATCGTACCAGCCGGTGGTGCCGGAAACGGTGCGGACGCCAAGAGCGGCGAGACGCTGAAGATTTTCGGGGGCGGCGGAAGGCACGGAAAATTCAATAGCGGTGGTGGCACCAGCGAGAGATTCGCGGGAGAGCGAGGCAGCGTTGGCACTGGCAAATCGGGCGACGACATGGAAGCCGTGTTGCGGAGCGAGTTGCTCGACAAGGCGACCCATCTTGCCGTGGCCCACGATGGCGAGAGGGAGGCTCATGCGGGCGGGGCTCCGGTGGTGAGGAGCTGGCGAACCATGCGGGCGTAAATATCCACGGCGCCGGTCAGCTCGGATTTTGGAATGCGCTCCTCGGCGGTGTGGGCCACGTGGATGCTGCCGGGGCCGATGAGGAAGGGCTGTCCCCAGGAACCGTCGAAGGTGGGAATATCCGTGGTGAAGGCGACGACGGTTGTGGGGAGATCGAGGAGAGGAGATAAATGGATGGCGGGGCAAAAGAGAACTTCGCGGGCTTCGATTTTTAACGCGGCTGCGATGCGCGCTACGGCAGCGCGAGTGGAAGCTGGGTCACCGACAAGACGGAACATGATTTCGGAGCGGGCTTCGTCGGCGATGACGTTGGGAGCACGGCCGCCGGAGATGGTGCCAACATTAAGAGTAGAAGGGCCGAGAATGGGGTCAGTTGGCAACGGAAAGGCACGGATTTCCTGAAGGACGTCAAGAAGCGAGTGAATTGCCGAATGGCCGAGCTGCGGATAGGCCGAGTGGGCGAGTTTGCCGCGGGCGATGAGTTCGTATCGGAGAGCGCCCTTGGAGCCGAGGGCGAGATGATTCTCGGTGGGTTCACCGTTGATGAGGAAACGTGAACCGCGGGGAGAAGCGGCGGCGGTGATGGCGCCGATGCTGCTACGCTCTTCGCCGACGACGAAGAGGAGAGCGAAATTGCGCGTGCCACCGGCGAGAAGCGATTCGGCGGCGGAGATCATGGCCGCGATGATGCCCTTGGCGTCGCAGGAGCCACGACCGTGGATGTGTGTGGCGTCTTCATGGGAGGAGAAGAAAGGCGGAACGGTGTCCATGTGAGTGGATAGGGTGACGTGGGGATCGCCGAAGGAGAGGAAGAGATTATCGCGGCCGGGTTCGGCGGGCTGGCGATCGAGACGGGCGTTGTATCTCGCGGCGAGAGGAGTGAGATGGGCGAAGAGGTAGTCTGCCACGGTTTTTTCGTGGCCTGTGGTGGAGTCAATGTCCACCAGCGCGCGCGTTAGTTCGAAGAGAGTCATAGTTGACGATGCAAATCGGAGGGAGCATTCAGAAAGGAAGGAACCGCGAGCGAACCCCGTGGCAGCCACCTCTCGATAGCGCTCCACCCGTAAATACGGATGACAGTGAACAGGCCTTAGACCATGTTCCCCAACCGCTTTGGATTCGGAAACCGCAGCGATTTCGGCGGACTTTAAAAGCTGGCCCCTTTCTCCGGAGTGCCCCAAACCGAACTGGGACAACGCACCCGGTTACTCATGGCCGCCGCACCTCTACCAAGAACAATAAAAGTGTAAAGGAAAACGGGAATAGGTGCCATCCGAATTTTTGCGGGAGTGGGCCGGGGGAAATTACGTCACAGCTGGAGGGGTTTGAGGGGGACGTGCTGGGAGGCGATGACGACTTCGCCCGTGAAGGGGGATTCGGCGGGGCGGCGGCGAAGGGCTTCCTCGGCGGAGATGCGAACAAGATCGGGATTGTTGTTTTCCTGGGAGACATGGGCAAGTACGAGATAGCGGACGCACGAATCGAGGCCCTCGGGATCGGCGAGGAATTCGCTTACGGCGTGATTGGAGAGATGGCCGGTGCGGGAGAGGACGCGCTGCTTGACCACCCAGGGATAGGGGCCGACCTTGAGCATGTCGAGATCGTGATTGGATTCGAGGATGAGGCAATCGGTCTGGCGGAGGTGGATTCTGACATGATTCGGCAGATAGCCGAGATCGGTGCAGATGGCGACTTTAGTGCCGTTGGTGCGGAAGGTGAATCCGACGGGGTCGGCTGCGTCGTGAGGAATCGCGAACGCGTGGACGTCGATGTCGCCTATGGCGAAAGTTTGACCGGCCTGGATGGATTCGACGCCGCGGAGGCGCTTGCCGAAGGTGTCGGGCAGGATGCGCTGGAGGGCCTCCATGGTGGGCTGGGTGACGTAGAGCGGAGGTTTCCAGAGACCGAGGACCTGGGGGAGGCCGTTGCAGTGATCGGTATGCTCGTGTGTGATGAGGACAGCATCGAGACGATCGATGCTGCACTCGACCGCAGCGAGGCGGGCTAGTGTTTCACGCTTTCCGAGGCCAGCGTCAACGAGGATGCGGGTGCTTTCCGTTTCGAGCAGGGTTAGATTGCCCGAACTCCCGGAGGCGAGGATGGAGACGCGCAAACCGATGAGAATTTCCCCCAGGAAAATACCGAAGGGCTTGAAGACTTGCCCTGCGGTAACGAACGATACGAAACATTGGAAATGATGGCAGAGGGTTGAACTGGCGTCAACGGAGAAGGGGTAGAGCGGTGGAAAACTGGGCGGGCGGAGGTCACTGCCGGAAAGTGCGCCCGCCTCGGAAGGCGGCCGCTACAAAAGCAGGCGGGGCCACCTGAAGGTGGCCGCTACGGGGATTAGCAGGCGAGGCGGGCGCGGTCGAGCTTGAAACCGTTGGTGGGGCCGAGGACGGTGACGGCGATTTTTTCGGGTTGGAAGAACTGGTTGGCGAGGGCCTGGAGCTGGTCGCGGGTTACGGCGTCAATAGCGGCAAGGATTTCGTCCAGCGAGGAGAAGCGGCCGAAGTAGAGTTCCTGGCGGGCGAGGTTGGACATGCGGGAACTGGTGGACTCGAGGGAGAGCATGAGCGAGCCCTTGAGGTGGTTCTTGGCGCGGAGAAGTTCTTCTTCGGAGACCGGGGATTCCTTCATGGAGCGGAATTCAGCGATGGTCATGTCGACGACCTGGCCGACGGTTTCCTTGGCGGTTCCCGCGTAAACGCTCAAAATGCCAGCGTCGGAGTAGGGCGTGAGTTCGCTGAAGACAGCGTAGGCGAGGCCCTGCTTTTCGCGAATGTTCTGGAAGAGGCGCGAGGACATGCCGCCGCCTAGAAGATTATTGAGGACGGCGGCAGCGAAGCGGCGCTCGTCGGCGAGCGCGATGGAAGGAACACCGATGCAGACGTGAACCTGTTCGAGGTCGCGCTTGGTTTCGAGAACGATGGGGGCGGCGGTGGAAGGAACCGGATCGTCTGGGTTGTAGCGCGAAGGCGGCAGTTTGCCGAACTCCTTTTCGACGAGGTCGAGAACTTGCTGGTGAGTGATGTGGCCGGCCGCGGTGACGAGAAGATGGTCAGGGGCGAACCAGTTCTGAAAACGGGCGCGCAGGGGTTCACGTTCGAATTTGCGGACGGTGTCTGGCGTGCCGAGGATGGGGCGTCCTAGAGAATGCTCGGGCCAAAACCCGCGGGTGAAAATGTCGTGGAGAAGATATTCGGGGTTGTCCATGTCCATCTTGATTTCTTCGAGGACAACCTGACGCTCTTTTTTCACGTCTTCGGAATCGAACTTGGGGCGCAGGACAAGATCGGAGAGGACGTCGAAGGCGATGGGGAGATGCGCGTCGAGGACCTTGGCGTTGAAGCAGATCTGTTCCTTGGAGGTGAAGGCGTCGAGCATCCCGCCGACGGAATCCATTTCGCGGGCAATGTCTTCGGCGGAGCGACGCTCGGTGCCTTTGAAGACCATGTGCTCAAGGAAATGGGCAGTGCCGTTTTCGGCGGGGGTTTCGCGGCGGGAGCCGTGGCGGACCCAGATGCCGACGGAGACGGAGCGGACGTGTTGCATGGTCTCAGTGATAACGACGAGGCCGTTGGGTAGGGCGTGACGATTGATATCGCGCGCGTTGGAGACCATGCAGCTATTGTGGCATAGGGAAGGGACAGTGGCGAGTGGTGAGTGGAGAATTGGCGGGCAAGATAGCAAATTCCTTATTTTCTGAGGCTTAGCGATTGAAAGGTTGGGGCGGAGGAAATGGCCGAAACTAGGCCCTGGGTGAGAGAATGGAGTGAGTGAGAGGCAAGAGCTTGGAATTGCTGGGGAAAAACCGGGAAGAGCTGAAGGCGTTCTGCGGGACGCTGGGGGAACCTGCTTACCGAGCCGACCAGATTTATCACTGGTTGTACGCGGAGAGAGAGTTTTCGGTCGAGCGGTGGAGCAATTTGCCGGCGGCGCTGCGAGAGAAGCTGAAGCGGGAGACGACGATCACGTTGCCGACGGTGCGGCAGAGATATGTGTCGTCGGACGGGTCGGTGAGGTATTTGTTCGGACTGGGAGACGGAAAAAAAGATTTCACCACGGAGGACACAGAGGGCACGGAGAATAAGGAAAAAGGAAGGTTCCGGAGCGCCCTAAAAAAGCCGGCGGCGGTGGAAGCAGTGTTTATGCCGAGCGAGGGTCGGCAGACGATTTGCATTTCGACGCAGGCGGGTTGCGCGGTGGATTGCCAGTTTTGTTTGACGGCGCAGTTGGGATTGATCCGGAATCTGACGGCGGGGGAGATGGTGGCGCAGGTGCTGATGCCGTTGAAAGAGATGGGGGAGAAGGAGGCCACCGGGCAAACCGAGATTGGGAATAAGGCGCCCGCTTCGCTTCCTTCCGCAGGGCGAGCAGAAAGCGGCCGCTACATTTCGGAAAACACATCCGGCGGATTGGCGGCGAGGACGAATGTGGTGCTGATGGGGCAGGGAGAACCGCTCTTGAATTTTGAGCCGGTGATGGGGGCGCTGCGGATTCTGCTGGATGCGGAGGGCGCGGGGCTTTCGCCAAAGCATGTGACGCTTTCGACGAGCGGAATTGTGCCGGGGATCGAGCGGCTGGCAAAAGAGGAAGTGCGGCCGAAACTGGCGATATCGCTGAATGCTTCGTGCGATGAGCAGCGGGACGTGCTGATGCCGATCAATAAGAAATACCCGCTGAAGGTGCTGATGGAGGCTTGCCGGAATTACCCGCTACGGAACTGGGAGCATTTGACATTTGAGTATGTAATGTTGGGCGGCGTGAATGATGCGGCGGAGGATGCGCGGAGAGTGGTGCGATTGCTGGGCCCGCTGAAGCGCGTGAAGGTGAACCTGATTCCGTGGAATCCGGGGGAGCTGCCTTATAAGGAATCGAGCGCGGAAACGATTGAAGAATTCCGGCGGATTTTGACGGAAAAGGGCGTGCCCGCGTTTGTGCGGTATTCGCGAGGGCGGGATGTGATGGCGGCTTGCGGGCAGCTGGCGTTGAAGGAAGTGCAGGGGCCTGGGTCGCCGTTGACGGTTTTGGGTTGACGAATTAACGCAAGTGGATTCCTTGTGACAATTTTCACTTTTGCCGGGTGGGGCGGAGGCCAATGACGGACATGAGGCGGCCGGAGAGAGGGCCTTCGCGGCGGTGGCTGAAGAGCATGCCGGTATGGCACGCGGTGCAGAGGTCGCTCACATAGATATTTTTGGCGAGCAGGCCGGCGGCAATGAGCTGCGAGCGATTGGCTTTGCGAAGATCGAGGTGGACGTTTTTGGGGGGCGGCTGGTGGCCAGGCGGCTTCATGTTGAGCCACTGCAGCGGATTGGGCTCTTCACCGGAGCGGGGTTCGTCGAAATAGTCGGCGGCATCGGCAAATTGCGCGGTGAATTTGGTGACGAACTCGGCGGCGACTTCGTAGGAACAGGGGCCGATCGAGGGGCCAATGGCGGCGAGGAGATCAGAGGGCTTACTGCCGAATTCGATCTGCATGCGGCCGACGGCTTTTTGAGTGATGCGTGCGAGGGTGCCGCGCCAGCCCGCGTGAACTGCGGCAACCGCGCGCTTTTTCGGATCGACGAGGAGGATCGGCACGCAATCGGCCGTTTGGATGGCGAGGAGCAAGCCGGGGCGGTCGGTGGCAGAGGCATCGCCTTTGCAGATGCCGGCGGTTCGCTGAGGGAAAATACGAATCAGGTCCGAATGGATTTGTTTTAGAGAAATGAGTTGGAGATCATCGGCGCCGAGGGCAGATTGAAAGAGGCGGCGATTTTCGAGGACGTTTTCGCGGGTGTCCCATTCCATAAAGCCGAGGTTGAGGAGTTTTTCGGATTCGAGGGTGCTTACACCGCCGGGCCGTGTGCTGAAGCCGTGAACGAGCCAGGGAAACTTGCGGAAGGGGGCGAGTTCGAGAATTTGCAGGCCGCGAGACGTGCGGAGATGCCACGGCGCAGCAATGCGGGCGCGAGGAGGTGCCGGGGCCGCAGGTTGGCCAGGGCGACGCCGCATCGCTGAAGTTTCTCTGATAGCCACAATCAGACCAGTATAATCGCAACAGGATGAAGGGAAAAATCGCGGGAGCGGCGGTCAGGTAGAAGCAGCCGCACAGGTGAGCACATGATCGTAGGTATGGGAATCGATGTAGCGGAAGTGCATCGGATTCGAGAAGTGATTGAAGGGCAAGGCGAGAGGTTTCTGCGGAGGGTGTACACGCTGGATGAGGTGGCGTACTGCGAGCAGTTCAGGAACAAGTTTGAGCGGTATGCGGGACGTTTTGCAGTGAAAGAGGCAGCAATGAAGGCGCTGGGGACGGGCTGGAGCCGCGGGGTGAGATGGGTGGACGTGGAGGTGGTGCGGCAGAGGGGCGGGAGACCGAGTCTGGCGTTGAAGGGTGAGGCCAGGAAAATTGCCGATGCTATGGGAGTGAAGAATATTGCGGTGAGCATTACGCATACGTCGGAACAGGCGATTGCCCAGGTAATTTTTGAGGGGTAAGAACAAGATTTACCACAGAGGGCACTGAGGATCCACAGAGTTCACCGAGAAGAACGGAAGTTGCTCGCCTGTTCAGTTTTCTAAACATTTTAGGTTGAGGTCCTTCGCCCACAAAAGACGCGGGCTCAGGATGACAAATTTCATATTTGAGCGTGCTCAGGTTCGCGACTTTGCGCACTTCGGGTGACGCTGAGTTGTGGTTACCACAGAAGTGCATTTGATGCAGCTATTTCACGAGGAGGAAGGGACCGAGGGCGAGGGCGTCGATGCCGGCGCAGTAGAAGCTGCGGACGGCGCCACGGGGATCGGTGACGAGGGGCTCGCCGAAAAGATTGAAGGAGGTGTTGACGAGAATAGGGGCGGGAGCGGATTCACCGAATTTGTGGAGGAGCTTCCAGAAGAGAGGATTGGCTCGCCTATCAACAGTGTGAACCCTTATATCCCTACCGTGAAAGGCGAAACGTTCGAGGCCGGCGACAGGTTTGGTAAGAGCGGCGAGCGAAGACATCGTCAGGCAATTGGGCGAGGCGTCAAAGTACTCGGAAGCGCGTTCGGCGGGAACGGAGAGAGCGAAAGGGTGAAACTCCTCGCGATGTTTGATGAATTGATTGACGTTTTCAATCACGTATTCGGAAAAAGGAGAGGCGAGGAGGCTGCGATTTCCGAGAGCACGGTGACCGAATTCGGAACGGCCCTGGCACCAGGCAACGATTTTATCCCGGCACAAGAGGGAGGCGGTTTCCTCAGCGGTCTGGTCTTCACCCGAGAGATAGCGATAGGCGATTTTGCAATTATCGAGGACGGCCTTTATTTCCTGGGAGCTGGAGTGGACGCCGATCGCGAGGGTTGGGAGCGGGCCGCGTCCTGAGCGGCCGGTGATTTTCTTGCGCGAGAGATACGCTGCGCCGAGCGCTGTGCCGGCATTCCCTGCGACTGGCTGGACATAAACGTGATCGAAGGAGCCGCGCGTTTCGATGGCGCGGACCAGCAAAACGTTGAGAAAAACTCCACCGGCGAGGCACAGGGAACGCGCACCGGTGGATTGCTGGAGATTTGCGGCAAGCTGCAGAACAATCTCCTCCAAAAAATCCTGGGCGCTGCGTGCCAGGTTGGCGCGAAGGGAGGGTGAGAGCGTGAGGTTGCGCGTGGGGAGGCCAAGTTCGCGATAGAACTGCGGGGAAAAGACGCCGCGGCGGTCGGGGCCAGCGGCGAAGAAACGGCGATTCAGTGAGGGCAGGCCATTGGAGCGCCAAGAGAAGAGCTTGTGGAAGGCTGAAAGAAATTCTGGTTCGCCGTCCTTGCTGAGCCATTGAAGCTTGTGCTCGTCGCGACTCGGGCGGAGACCCGCAAGTTCGGTGACACCAGAATAAAACCAGCCGAGGGAATTCGGAAAGTCCAGAGATTGCCGTAATTGGATTTCGTCGCCTTCGCCAAGGGCAATCAGACCGGATTGCGAGGAGGTTCCCTGATCTAGCGAGAGAATGAGTGCGCGATCGAAGTCCGAAGTGTAGTAGGCGCTGGCGGCATGGCAGAGATGATGATCGAAACGGGACGGGCGGGGACCACCGCGCAGAAGCCTGCGAAGTTGTTCCTCGGTGGCAGTAGGCGGCCGGCGCGCCCGCCGGGAGGGAGAGTGCGAGGATCGAGAAGAGCGTTCGGCGATGGAGACGGCGCGGCAATCGGAAAGCTGAAGTTGATTCTCCTTGAGGCAACGCGCCAGGGCCAGGCGCGGAATTTCAAGAGTGTCTTCCAGACGGTTGAGCTTTTCCTCTTCGATGGCAAATAGAACCGAGGTCTCGTTGAGCAGAGCAACTGCGGAACCACGACCCAGGGTGGAGATGCCGAGAATGTGCATGGGGGATCCGATCAGCAGGCTCCCGGGACTGTGCGAGTCAGGGATTCGACAGGCGCGGCGAGGAGACGCTTGTCCTCGACGTGCGTGATTGTGGCGTCAACGAATTGGTTTGGGGGGAGAGGAATGGGCAAAAGTACCTGGAGATAATTTTCAGAGAGAGCCGGAGTCGAGTGGGGATCGTCGGCGGGGTCCCGGCGCAGGGTGAGGACGCGCAGGGTACGGCCGAGTTGAGAGTGGCGAAACGCAGCGGATTTGGAATCGGCGAGGGAACGAAGTTCGCGGGCGCGATTCTTGATGAGGTGGCCGGGCAGTTGGGCGGGGAGCGAGGCTGCTTTGGTGCCGGGCCGCAGGGAATAGGAAAAAACGTGGAGGTAAGTGAAGGGTCGCGCAGTGATGAAGTCGAGCGTTGCGGCGTGGTCGGCGGGGGTTTCGCCGGGAAAACCAGTGATCACGTCGGCGCCGATGGCGGCGTTGGGAAGGTGATCGTGGATGAGTTCGACACGGCGGGCGTAGTGTTCGGCGCGATACCAGCGATGCATGGCGGCGAGGATGCGGTCGGAGGCGGATTGCAGGGGCATGTGGAAATGCGGGGCGATGCGGTTGTTGGACGCAAAAAAGGCGATGAGATCCTGGGTGACATCGAGCGGCTCGATGGAGCTGATGCGCAGGCGCTGGACAGGAGTTTCGTCGAGGATGCGGCGGAGCAGGTCGAGAAACTCAACGCGCGGCGTGAGGTCGCGACCGTAGGTGCCGAGGTTGATGCCGCTGAGAACGATTTCGCAGAATCCGGCATCGGCCAAGCGCTGGATTTCGGAGAGGACGGTTTGCGGAGGCAAGCTGCGGGATTTGCCGCGAACGAAAGGGATGACACAGAAAGAGCAGCGGGAGTTGCAGCCATCCTGGATCTTCAGCGTCGGGCGGGTGTGATTCCCTTCCCCGCCGAGAACGGGAGCGACGAGGACATCGGTCAGTTTGAAGATGTCGCCGGTAAGGATGGGGGCTGGGTCGAGAGGGAAAATTTCCTGGGCGGATCGAGCGGGCGGAGTCCTTCGGTCGGGCTCAGGGCAAGCAAGCTCCGCCCCTACAAATTGATTTTCGGAAACGGGAGAAATGGAATGGACGAGCGACGGGATCTGGGGCTTGTGGGAGTTGCCGACGACGAACGAAACGCCGGGGAGGGCAGCGATCTCTTCGGGGGCGCGCTGGGCATAACAGCCGGTGACGAGGATGCGCGCGGCAGGATTGGCGGAGTGGACTTTGCGGATTGCATCGCGGGCCTGGGCGTCGGCGGCGGCCGTGACCGTGCAGGTGTTAAGGACAACGACATCGGCCGCGGACGCATTGGGGGCGGGAGAGCAGCCCTGTTCGCGGAGTTGCCGCTCGATGGCTGCGCCGTCCGCCTGTGTTGCACGGCAGCCAAATTGTTCGATAAAGAAGGTGCTCATGGGAGGAAGCCGCCAGAGTTCTATTTAAGCATACGAGAGCACCGGGACACAGTGACTTGAGGGAGAATCGCTTTACGGCGGGGGGAGAGGCCTATACAATTTCAGGCTTCCATGGCCCACACGCGAAGAAGCCCATCCGAACTGGTTGATCCGAAAGTTTCCGTGGTGATTCCGGTTTACAACGAAAAAAACACCATTTGCGAAATCCTGCGCCGCGTGGAAGAGACGGAGATGCGCAAGGAAATCGTGGTGGTCGACGATTGCTCGAAGGATGGCACGCGGGAGATTCTGCAAGCGCTGGCGGAGAGACAGGGCCGGGGAGAGAGCCATGCGCCGGCGACGGATGGTGAAGATCCGGTACAGTTAAGGAACATCCGTTTCTTTTTTCAAGGACAGAATCAGGGAAAGGGAGCGGCACTGCGGCGGGGCTTTGCGGTGGCCACAGGAGACATCGTGCTGGTGCAGGATGCGGACCTGGAATACGACCCGCGGGACTATCCCAAGCTGCTGGAGCCGATCCTGGAAGGGCGGGCGGATGTGGTGTATGGATCGCGTTTTCTGGGCGGGCCGCAGCGCGTGCACTACTTCTGGCACTACGTGGCCAACAAGGCGTTGACGCTGCTTTCCGATATTTCCACCAACCTGAAACTGACGGATATGGAGACGTGCTACAAGGTGTTCCGGCGCGAGGTGTTGAAGGATATTCAGTTGAAATCGAACCGGTTTGGGTTCGAACCGGAGATCACCGCGAAGATTGCCAAGGGCAAATGGAGAATTTACGAAGTGCCGATCAGCTACGCCGGGCGGACGTATGAAGAAGGAAAGAAAATCACGTGGAAGGACGGCGTGCAGGCGTTGTGGTGCATCATTCGGTATAAGTTTGGCGACTAGACGGCGGCGCAGCCGTGAGCTGACAGCCGTTAGCCTAAAGCCGCCAGCTTTTCAAGAGAACATTTAAGTTGGCATTCCCGGGGAGATGGGAAACTGTTTTGACGACGAGGCTCCCGAAAGCATAGACAAGTACACCCGCGAGAAACCATTAAGAGCAAATCAAAAGCGCCCGCTGCGGACGGCGGCCGCTACATGGGCGAGAAAGTGGGGCCCCGACCCGGTCGGGGCCGCTATACGCGCAGGACTAGGCCTGAGAGAGGCGGCGCTGAAAGGTCAGCAGGATGAGGTCGGCGCGGCGGCGGACACCAAACTTGTTGAGCAAGTTCGAGACGTGGAACTTGACGGTGCGCTCGGCGATATTGAGTTTGCTGGCGATTTCCTTGTTGGAAAGATTCTCAAGCAGTGAATCGAGAACTTCCTGTTCGCGGCGGCTGAGGTTGGTGACCGAGTCGGTCTTCAGGCGACGGCCCTGGCTGGTAAGAATTGAATCGACGAAGCCCGAAAGTAACGAGCGCGGCACCCAGAAACCACCCTGGGAGACGAGAGGCAGCGCGCGAGAAAGCTGATCACGCGCTTCCGCGTAGGTGAGGATGCCCTTCACCCCAAGACGTAGAAGCGAAAAACTGTTCGCTTCATTGATGGCATCTCCCACGACAATCAGGCGCGCATCGGTATGGCGCTCCAAAATGTTTGTGAGCAGCGCACCGGTGGCCTGGCGCGCGGCGTGCGCATCAACGACGTAAACCTGAGCGATGGGAGGCTCAAAATTGCGCAGGTCGGGAGCCAGAGTGGATTCAAGTTGCTTCGAAATGACCTTGAATTGGGGAGCCTTGCCCAGGAGGCGCTCAAATTCGGTGAGCACCAGCGGGTGCGGCGAGAGAAGACAGACGGTTAGTTTGGAAGCCATATGTTTCGTAGCCACTGTCCTTGAGGGTAGAGAAAGCCGGGCCAAGGGGCAAGGGCCTTGCGGACAGATGTTCACGAACTGTTACTGACAGATAGGACGTGTTTTCAGAGGGTTGTGGAAGAACGGCATGAGACGCGGAGGGGGTCGCTTCCTCGGGCAAAGGGACGTAAAATGGAGAGATACCCATGGGCCAGAAAAGCGGCCGAAGGGTGTCATTAAGCGGGGATCTGAGTGCGAGACCTGAAACAATCGGAGAAGGCGCTGCGAGAGTTGCTGGCGGAACGCATCCTGGTGCTGGATGGCGCAATGGGTACGATGCTGCAGCAACGGGACTTAACGGCGGCCGATTTCGGGGGGCCTGCGCTTGAGGGCTGCAACGAGAACCTGGTGAGGACACGGCCGGATGTGGTGCTGGACATCCACCGAAAGTACTTTGAGGCCGGGGCGGACATTGTCGAGACGAACAGCTTTGGGGCAACGCCGCTAGTCCTGGCCGAATATGGATTGCAGGCGGACGCACTGGAGCTGAATAAGCGGGCAGCAACGCTGGCTCGGCAGGCGGCTGAAGAGTATTCGACGCCGGGCAGACCGCGGTTTGTGGCCGGGTCGATGGGGCCGACGACGAAGGCGATTACGGTGACCGGCGGGGTCACGTTCAAAGGGCTGCAGGATTCTTACTATGTGCAGGCGAAGGGGCTGATCGAGGGCGGGAGCGACCTGCTGCTGGTGGAAACCTGCCAGGACACGCGGAATATCAAAGCGGCGATCCTGGCGATGCAAAAACTCTCCAGGGAAATCGGGATGAAGGTTCCGTTCCTCGTTTCCGTGACGATCGAACCGATGGGGTCGATGTTGGCGGGACAGACGGTGGAAGCGATGTGGGCGTCGCTGCGGCACGCGCACCCTCTGGCGTTTGGGATGAACTGCGCCACTGGGCCGGAGTTCATGACCGACCATATCCGGACACTGAGCACGCTTACCGGGGAATTTGTGTCGTGCTATCCGAATGCCGGCTTGCCGGACGAAGAAGGCAAGTACCTGGAAACACCGACTTCGCTGGCGGCACAGCTGGAAAAGTTTGTGAACCATGGATGGCTGAACCTGGTGGGCGGGTGCTGCGGAACGACAGAGAAGCACATCCGGGCGATCGCGCAGATGGTGGACGGGAAGAAGCCGCGGGTGCGGCCGCAGGAAGCGCATCGGGCCGTCTACTCGGGGATCGAGACGATCGAAGCGGATGATTCGACGCGGCCGCTGCTGGTGGGCGAGCGGACGAACGTGATTGGCTCGCGGCTGTTCAAGGGCCTGGTTGCGGATGAGAAATGGGAAGAGGCTACGGAGATCGCGCGGAGGCAGGTGAAGGGCGGGGCACACATTGTGGACGTGTGCCTGCAAAGCACGGAGCGCGATGAGAAGAAGGACATCGAGCCGTTCTACGAAAAGCTGATCCGGAAGATTAAAGCGCCGGTGATGATTGACACGACGGATCCGACGGCCGTGGAATTGGCGCTGACCTATTGCCAGGGCAAGGCGATCATCAACTCCATCAACCTGGAGGATGGAGAAGAGAAATTTGAGAAGGTGGTGCCGATTGCGCATGATTTCGGCGCCGCGATTGTGGTGGGTTGCATTGACGAGGACCCGGTGCAGGCGCAGGCGTTCACGCGCGAGAGGAAGCTCGAGATCGCCAAGAGATCCTACGAACTGCTGACCAAGAAATACGGGATGGCGCCGGAAGACATTATTTTCGACCCGCTGGTATTTCCCTGCGCGACGGGAGATGAGAACTACATTGGCGGCGCTGTGGAAACGATGGAAGGAATCCGGCTGATCAAGGAAGCGCTGCCGGATACGCGGACGATCCTGGGGATTTCGAACGTGTCGTTCGGGCTGCCTGCGGGTGCGCGCGAGGTGGTGAATTCGGTCTTTTTGTACTATTGCACGAAGGCGGGACTGGATCTGGCGATCGTGAATGCGGAGAAGCTGGAGCGGTTTGCGTCGATTCCGGAGCATGAACGGCGGCTGGCGGAGGATCTGCTGTTTCAGCACAAGCCGAAAGAGTTGCCCGCGGACCATCCGCGCGCCGAGCTTTTGCGAGATGTGCCCGGCGATTGGCGGAAACAGACGAAGGAACAGAAGGCGGCGATCAACCAGTATCACATTGCGGCAATTGCGGAACACTTCCGTACGGCGAAGAAGAAGGAAAAAGCGACAGGAGAAGAATTGCCGCTGGACGAACGGCTGGGCAATTACATCATTCAGGGGACGCGTGACGGCCTGATTGCGGACCTGGAGCGCAAGCGGGCAGAGGGAGTGCCGCCGCTGGACATCATTAATGGCCCGCTGATGACGGGAATGGCGGAGGTGGGGAGACTGTTCAACGCCAACGAGTTGATTGTGGCGGAGGTGCTGCAGTCGGCGGAGGCGATGAAGGCGGCGGTGGGCCACTTGGAGCAGTTCATGGAAAAGGCGGACACGGCGAAGCGCGGAAAAGTGGTGCTGGCGACCGTGAAGGGAGACGTGCACGACATCGGGAAAAACCTGGTGGAAATTATTTTGAAGAACAACGGGTTCGATGTGGTGAACCTGGGAATCAAAGTGCCGCCGGAAGAACTGATCAAGGCTTTCCTTGCGCATAAACCGGATGCGATCGGGCTATCCGGACTGCTGGTGAAGAGCGCGCAGCAGATGATTATAACGGCAAGCGACTTGAAGGATGCCGGGATCAATGTGCCGTTGCTGGTGGGTGGCGCGGCGCTGAGCGCAAGATTCACGGAACAGAAGATCGCGCCGAGTTACCAGAGCGCGGTGTGTTATGCGAAGGATGCCATGACCGGCTTGCGGCTGATGAACGAGCTGATGGATCCGGCGACGCGCGCGCGAGTGATCAGCGAACACACGAGTTCCGGCAACGGCGTGAGTGTGGCGACTACCGTGAAGATCGTGGAAAAGCCGGCTGTTAAGCGTTCACCGAAGGTCCGAAGTGATTTGCCGATTCCGGAGGTAGCAACGCTGGAGCACAAGGTACGGCTGGTGCCGGACTTGCGCGATCTGTGGAGCTATATCAATCCGTTCATGCTTTACGGGCGGCACATGGGCTATCGGGGAGATTTCGAAAAGCATCTGGTGGCGCGTGAAGCGAAAGCCGTGGAGTTGTACGACGAAATGGAAGAGGTGAAGAACGAAGCCGCGGGATTTATGAAGGTGCGCGCGGTATGGCAATTCTTTGAGGTGGAAGCGGAAGGCGAGGCGCTGAAGCTGTTTACGCCTGGCGAGAGAGCGCCGCTACACACTTGGCGGTTCAAGAGACAGAAGACCGGCGACCAACTCTGCCTGAGCGATTATGTATTGGATCCCAAAGATGGGAAACGAGACCACGTGGCCGTATTCGTGGTAACGGCGGGCGAGGGAATCCGCGAACGCGCGGAGAAGGCGAAACACGACGGGTATTATTTCAAATCGCACGGGTTGCAGGCGCTGGCGATTGAGAGCGCGGAGGCTTGCGCGGAATGGCTGCACCGGAGAATCCGCGAGGATTGGGGCTTCCCGGACCCGCCTGAGTTGACGATGGCGCAGCGATTCACTTCCCGGTATCGCGGAAAGAGATACAGCTTTGGGTATCCCGCGTGCCCCGACCTGGAAGATCAGGCGGGGATCTGGAAGATTCTGCGGCCGGAGGAGATCGGCGTGCAACTCACCGAAGGATTCATGATGGACCCGGAAGCGAGCGTGAGCGCGCTGGCGTTTCACCACCCGGATTGCACGTACTTCAGCGTGGGAGAGAGTACGGACGGAGTCTGAGATTTCCTGTTGACGGCGAGGGAGTATCTCGGGACTGCGACGGCAAATCCAACCGGGAATTCTGCAACAAAGAGACGATATCGGCGCACAAGTCGGGTATACTTGCGCGAATTTGGAGCGCACGAACGATCAACCCGAAATGAAATAAATGGGGCGTGACCTAGCGTCATGGAAAACGGATGAACCCGGACTTACCGAAATTATCTATTGTGATTCCGTCCTTTAATGAAGAGAAGCGTCTGCCAACAACTCTGGAGCGAATCGCTAGTTACATCAATGCTTCTGGCAAGAAGACAGAAGTAATCGTGGTGGATGATGGTTCAGTGGATGGCACTACGCGTGTAGCCGAATCGTTCCGCGGGAAAATTGAAGATATTCGGGTCGTTTCAAACGGGCAGAACCGTGGGAAGGGGTACAGTGTTCGCCGCGGGTCGCTGGAAGCGCGTGGCGAGATTGTTCTGTTTACGGACGCGGATCTTTCGGCTCCGATAGAGGAAGCGGACAAGCTGCTTGCGCAGCTGGGTGAGTATGACCTGGCGATCGGCTCGCGGGCGGTGAATCGAGCGTTGATCGAGGTTCACGAGTCCCGATTTCGTGAACTTGCGGGAATCATCTTTAACGGGATAGTGCGAGTGATTCTCCGATTGCCATTCGTGGACACACAGTGCGGGTTTAAGGCGTTTCGGCGCGAGAAGTGTCAGCCCATTTTTGAGCAACAGACCATCGAACGATTTGGGTTCGATCCGGAACTGCTCTATCTTGCGCGACACCACGGCCTGCGAACCACAGAGGTGGCGGTTCGCTGGGCGCACTCCCCGGCAACAAAGGTGAATATGTGGCGGGACAGCGTGCAAATGTTTCTGGACGTGGTGATTATCCGGTGGAACGCCCTGCGCGGGCGCTACCGGGCAGTTCGAAAGTGAGCCTCAAAGGAATGCTTTCGGAAAGTGGCAACAGTTCCCTTCCCCTGCGGCGAGAGTTTTTGATGCTGGCGGAGCGCCTTATCGTTTGACCAGCGAGATATCTCGTCAGTGCTGGATGTATGATGGGAGGATGCAGCAGGCCGAAACGAAGTCTGGGGGACGCCTTCGGTGAGCAAAAATCAGAAAATCCTTGTGACTGGTGCGGGCGGATTCATTGGCGGCGCGCTGATTTCTATTCTGCGCAAGCAGGGCCACCGGGATCTGCGTGGCGTTGATATCAAGCCATTCGATCAATGGTATCAGCGGTTTGAGGATGTTGAAAATCTTTCGATCGATTTGAACGTCAAAGAGAACTGCGAACGAGCCGCCGAAGGCGCCGAGGAAATTTACAATCTGGCTGCCAACATGGGCGGCATGGGCTTCATTGAAGCGAACAAAGCACTATGCATGCTGTCGGTTTTGATCAATACACAAATGCTGCAAGCGGCGCTAAAACACGGAGCAAAGCGCTTCTTCTATGCTTCGTCCGCCTGTGTTTACAACGCAGACAAGCAGAAGACCTTCGAGGCCCCTTCTCTAAAAGAGGAAGACGCCTACCCGGCACTCGCGGAAGACGGCTACGGCTGGGAAAAGCTGTTTTCCGAGCGAATGTGCCGGCATTTCCGGGAGGATTTCCAGCTCTATACGAGGGTGGCCCGTTTTCATAACGTTTACGGGCCGTGGGGAACGTGGTTTGGAGGGCGCGAGAAGGCTCCGGCCGCAATCTGCCGAAAAGTGATCGAAGCGAAGATTTCCGGGAAGCACGAAATTGAAATCTGGGGAAGCGGAAACCAGACGCGGAGTTTCATGTTCATCGACGACTGCGTCGAAGGCATTCAGAAAATCATGGATTCCGATATTCTTGAACCGATTAACCTGGGCTCGAGCGAAGCCGTAACGATCAATCAATTGGTGGATATAACCGAAACGATTGCGGGAATCAAACTGAAGCGAAATTACGATTTGAGCGCGCCGAAGGGTGTTAACGGGAGGAACAGCGACAATACGCTGATTAAGAAATATCTCGGCTGGGAGCCGAGTACACCGCTGCGAACGGGGATGGAAAAAACGTACCGCTGGATTTACGACCAATATATGGCTCGAAAGCGCGGGGGAGCTGGCGTCATACGGGAATCGAGCATTTCGCGGTAGGAGCCGAGCCCCATCCGCTGTAGCGGGCGCGAAAACAACATCCCACTTCATCCATTTGAGAACCGTTTAGAGGTCGACGGGGGGAGAATTGGCCCCTCCCCCGTGGCAACGTCGAGTAATCTGGAAAAGGAATTTCGGGCAGCGAGGGGAGGATTTGCCTGATGAAACGGGCAGTGTTTCTTGATCGTGATGGCGTAATCAACCGCAAGCTGCCGGAAGGTAGTTACGTGACACGCTGGGAGGATTTTCAATTTCTATCTGGTGTTGCAGAGGGAATATCTTTGTTGACTCAGGCAGGTTGGTGCATCTTTGTCGTCAGCAATCAGAGATGCGTGGCCCTGGGGCTGCTGACAATCGCGGAATTGGAAGCAATACATCGTCGAATGCTTGACGATCTCGCTACAGCAGGAGTCAAGTTGAACGGAGTCTATTATTGTCCACACGAAAAAGAACCTCCGTGCGTCTGCCGGAAACCATCGCCGGGAATGATTCTGAGGGCGGCCGAGGAACATCAGATTGACTTGGCTTCTTCGTGGATGATCGGTGATTCAGAGAGCGATATTGAGGCGGGGAGAAGAGCCGGATGCAAAACCGTGCTGATTGTTGAGGACCCTTTAACCGTGAGGGGAAGCGCCGATCGTTTTGCACGATCCTTGCTCGAGGCAAGCGCCGTGATTCTACATCCGACTAATGACATTCCCTAAAAGGATACAACCCCGCCATATGCTGACCATCAGTCAAACCGCAGCTCCAGTGAGTCACAGCTTCCGCAGGCGATCCCTACTCCTTCAGCCGCGCATCACTCTGGTGGAGGACGCGGTTACCTGGGTTGGTCTTCTGCAACAGACGGGCGATGAGTTTTTTGCGGTTTGTACGTTCTCGGCTATGCTTCTTGATGCCGACAGGCTGAGCGGGCGTAGTTCAGTGGCAGAACAGGAGCTTTCCAAGCTTCGGACGTAGGTTCGATTCCTGCCGCCCGCTCCACACTTTCAACCAAATCTGGAATTTCTCCCGCCAAACTGCCAACACAATCACCAGCAGTTTCTGCCTGAGTTTGGGCAGCATTCGAGGGCTAGATCTATTTTAAACGGGAGGGTTACTTCCGGTCGCGACCGGTGGCGGGGCCAACTCTAAAGCGTGAAAGTGCTTCACCGAGGTTTTGCAGAAAAACCTCGGAGTTATATACATCGGAGTCAATTTTGGGGGCACCATTTGGAGCGACGGGCTCGACCTCGTCAAGTTGAAACTCGTGCGCCACCTCTTCGACAATTTTGGGCTGGATGGGCCGCTGCTGCTCGACAAAGCCGTTTACGAGGGAATGTTCGCATAAGAGATTGATTACGCGCGGAATCCCCATCGAGTAGACATGGATGGTTTCGATCGCCTTTGGACTAAAGACTGGTTCGCCCGAAGCACCGGCAATCCTGAGGCGTTCCGCGATGTAGTCTCGGGTCTGGTCTTCAGAAAGAGGCGTGGTGCGGCAACGAAGCATGATGCGCTGCCGCAGCTGACGAAGCTGCGGGAGCTTGAGCTTCTCTTCCAGTTCAGGCTGGCCGGACAGGACGATCTGCAAGAGCTTTTCGGTGGAGGTCTCCAGATTGGTCAGGAGCCGGATCTCTTCCAGCACGGGATACGTCAAATTCTGCGCTTCGTCGATGATCAGGACGACGGTTTCCCCTTCGCGGTAGCGTTCGAGGAGCCAATGGTTGAGTTTCAGAAGTTGCTGACTCTTGGATTTGGACTCACAGGGAATATCGAATTCGGCCAGAATGAAATCAAAAAGCTGGCTGGAATTCATCCTGGAGTTGAAGAGGAAAGCGGTGCGTGCCCGGCGGTGGTGGAGCCAGTCCAGCAGGCGGTTGATCAAGGTGGTCTTGCCTGTGCCGACCTCGCCGGTAAGGGTGATGAAGCCTTTACGAGTCTGGATGCCGTACATCAAGCCAGTCAAGGCTTCCTCGATCTGCTTCGTAAGAAAGAGGAAGCGAGGATCGGGGTTGACGTTGAACGGGTTCTCTTTGAGACCGTAAAAGCTTTTGTACATTAGACGATGACTCTCGTTCCTTTTCGAGCTTCCATTTTATCCGCAGCCTTTGTTCGCGCAACTCATGGCAAAATTAAAGGACGTGTGTGCCACTGAATGTTGAGGGTGACATAGTGATATGTCTGGCTGGAACTGCAGCCAGGGCCGGTACAGGCGGACACGCCATAGTCAGGGATAGTAGCGTTATAGACAATCGAGAAAGTACCATTCCTTCCAAGCGCCCGGCTCACACCGCCGCCGACGGTCCAGGTGTTAAAACTCTGCGAGATCGTCTGAGCAACGTTCGCAATGGGCGAATTGTGAGAGTAACCTAGCGTGAACTGGCCAGTCCAGATGCGGCTCAGCTTGTGGTTCGCGCTAAAATTGAGCTGATCTCCCGAGGAACCGGTCAACACGCCGCTGCCACCCGAAATTCCGTGTGAATAGCCTGCGGAAAGTCCACCGTTTTCGAAACCGTAGCTCAAGTTGGCGCCTGTGTTTACCCCATGAGTTACATTATTACCGTTGGTGCTCACACGGATGGTGGTGAAGTCGGGTCCTCCGTAGAGTTGCAATGCCAACCGGCCGGTCACCTTTCGACCATACGCAAGATTGGCGGAGTGATCGCCGTACGCCTGAGGCTGCCCCGAAAAGTGAAACGCACTGAAGCGGTAAAAGGCGCCGATCGTATCCTTCTGGGTGAGCGCATAGTTATAACCGATTGTGCCCGTGGTGACGTCGCTGTTCACATTTCCGGGGTTAACAAAGTTGAGCAATCCGTAGGAACCACTAAGCGTGATGGAACCCCGCCGGGAGACTGTGTAGGTCACCTGAACCGAGGAGGCATTGCTGTAACGAGGCCCCACTGCTGTGTAAATGCTCTGGTTGGGGACGTAGCTGTTACCCAATCCTGGAATCACGGGTCCGAGTGAACCGCCTGATCCTGGAATGCCTAAACTTGACCCACCCCCGAATCCAAATGAGGATTCCGGCAGGTAGGAAAACTGGTCCAGGAGCTGAACCGTCCAGCGGTGCCTTTGGAAAGTCTGTGAAAGAGCCAATTGATGATAATAGCCGTTGCCCTGGGTGCTGTCGGTTGAAATAAATCCACCCCCAGAGTAGTTAATGGCAAGTTGGGAGCCACTCCAAGCCTGGAGCAGACTTACAGTACCAATAAAGTAGTTGTTCATTAACCAGCCTGAGTTCGCGGTCTGGTTGTAGGAGTTGGACTGGATCGAACCAGACCATTGAATGCCGGGTTCCCAGTAACTGTGCAGCACAGGCGGAGAACCAAGGGTGGGTGTCTGCACGCCTGTGAGCGGTGTGAGATCCGGAGTCAGGACATTGTTCGAGTCGGCATCCTGATTCCCGGAGCTTAGAAGTGGGATTGGAGATGTAGCCCCTGCGGGCCTGGGTTTGTTTTCACTGGAAGCTGGTGGTTCATCCTGGGCATGGAGCTTCTGCGCTCCCACCAGGAAGAAGGACGAGAAAAGGACAAAAGCAAAAGTCAATTTGTTCGCAGCCATATTCACTTCACTATCTTAAGGAACCACGATTACGTCGCCGGGTTGCAGAAGAATATTCTGTTCGGCGAGGTTGCCCTTCACGACTTCCTTGTAATTGAATGGATGCTTTACCTGCTTGCCATTTTCAGTTCGCATTACATAAATGCTTTTCAACTTGGCGAATTGGGTAAAACCGCCAGCGCTGGAAAGCGCCTGTAAAACCGTCATGTTGGGAAGCAACGGAAGAGCTCCTGGACGACCTACCTCACCGGTCAGGTAAATGCGGCGGCTGTTGATTTCGGTAACGGTCACGGTCACTTGGGGATTATTGAGGTATTTCGACAGGCCATCGCGGAGGGACGCGGCGAGTTGCATGGCTGTAAGACCTGACGCCTGGACATCGTTAAGCAGCGGCACAGAAATCTTGCCATCAGGGCGGACGGGAATCGTGCGAGAAATGTCTGGCTCCTTCCAGACATCAATTCGAACAACGTCCTGCGGGCCAATCCTGTAATCGGCATCGGCGGAGGGTGTTGCGGCAGGCTCGGTGGTCTTTCCAGCACTCACCGGATTGATTTTGTCTGGTCCCTGAGCCCAAACCGCGGTAACCAAGAGCGCCCACGCGAAAAACAACGCATACAGTCTTCTCATTATTCGCCCCTCAATTCTGCGTTCCTGTACCGGAGGTCCCGATCTGTTTCAGCTTGTAGAGTAGTGCCTTATAACTTATTTGCAGCTCACGCGCGGCGCGCTTTCGGTTCCACTTGGTCCGTTCCAGTGCCTCCAGGATGAGCTCGCGTTCCTTCTGACGCGAAGCGGCTTTCGCAGCGGTCTTTAAGGACAAGCTCCTGTCGGGACTGGGCGCAAGAATTCGAGCTGACCACTTGCCCCGGACACTGCTCGCTGCCAACCGACTATCCCCGAGCGCCACCATGTTCCTCGCCAGGTTTTCCAGTTCGCGAATGTTTCCCGGCCAGTCATAAGCGATGAGAGCATCCAAAGTTTCTCGATCCAATTCAGGAGCTGTCTTTTGCAGGTCCTCCGCGTGCTTCTGCAGAAAATGTTCGAGAAGTGCCACAATGTCTTCCCTCCGCTCCCGGAGTGGGGGCAATCGCAGGCAGACGCCATTGATTCGAAAGTATAATTCCTTTCGAAAACTGCCCGCCTCGATATCCCCTTCGAGGTTTCGCGCACTTGAGGAAATGAGCCTCATAAAAGTATGGTTCGTTCTCCGCTGGCCCTGGGTCTCGGGAAGTGCGGAGAGAAGAGCGCGTTGGCAAGACAGATCAAGTTCATCGATACCGTCGAGAAAGAGTGTTCCCGCCGGATGCGTCCCGGAATCCGCGGACGAGCCATCCTGAATCTGCTGCAGCATATGGATCGGATCGAGGGTCGAACAGTTCAATCTTCTAAGTAGGGCCCCACTACGGCCGGAAAGGCGGTGCAGAGCTCGCGCATATACCTCCTTTCCGGTCCCACTTTCCCCGAGAATCAAGACAGGGATATCCGTCGGCGCAATGTCGAGGACAGTCGCGTTCAGCGATTCCACGGCTTCGCCGTGTCCAACCACAAAGTCGGAATCGGCCAAAAGTTCGATGGTGCTCACTGGTTTGTTCATAGCTTCGGGGAAAGAAGTGAGGGTATGGAACTTGGTTGTACACCCTCCCGGATGCAAGACTCGACTTCGAGACCATAAAGTGCAACTGTCGGACCACAACGACCGTCCAGAGCTGAACAACGGATTATGGTTAACATCTTCCTGGACAACGACTTACAGAGGGGTAGCTGACGCAGAAACGTGTTATAACCTGGGCCTTGCCGCGCTTAGTTCCACAAAGTGGCAAAATGTTACCTTCTCGACGGAGTGCGTTCCAGCGCACTCGAGTCATCGTCGAGTAAGGCCATTATTCCTAAATAGGATAACGAACGCTGTTTTTCACAAATTTGAGGAGGAGTGGGTGATCCAGATTGGTGAGGGGAGGCTCAGGAGCAGATGGGAGAAGTGGTGGGTAGCGTCGTGGAAGTGGACGCTGGACACGATGCTCGAAGCTGAAGCCGATCGTATTTGCCGCGATGAGCGGTTCAAACCACGCAAAGCCCAGAAGGGTACGCTGGCGAGTTCCTACCAGCGGCACCTGCAGACGAAAACGACCGAAGTCACCCTGAAGGTGCCGAAGCTACGCGACTTGCCAACCGAGCCCACCATCATCGTGCGTTAGCCAGATCGAGATATGCAGCTAAAGGTGATTTGGCAGCCCGTACTTTTAATGCGGCACAATCTGAATGCCATTGAGCGGAGCCCGCGGGACCCCATCGGCCGCCGCGCCCGGCGTCGCCGTAATCGTAAACCCCGTCGCCGGGATCGTGAACTTGACGTAGTTCCCCGCCGAGTTGTTCGCCTGCGTGTACGTCCCGTTGAAGTTCACTCCCAGCAGGTCTATCGCATTGATGCTCGTCGTCGTGATCCCTGTCCCACTGATCTGATATGCTCCCGTTCGGTTCCCGTACGGATTATCCCCGGCGGCATACACATACACATCGTAGCCTGCAGAGTTGGTCGCCAATCCCGTTACCGTGACCGTCGTTACGCTCCCCACCGTGTCCAGATATCCCCTCATCATCCGAAAATCGCCCGGCGTGTCCGTGATCGGCAAACTCCATAGCCCGTTCGTGTTCCAAGTTACCGTCGCTCCCGTCGTCGTCCCGTGCTCATCCACCAACGCTTGCCCTGTCGTATTCGTCATCCCACTCGCGTTGTTCCAGTTCGACTTTGCCACTACCCCAGCCACTTCCGTACTTCCCATCACCGTCCCTTGCCCAACAAAGTCGATGCTGACGACTGCCGCAGTCGGCGTCACGAGTAAACTCACCGTCGCCGTGTGGGTAACGCTCCCGCTTGCTCCGGTAATCGTCACCGTCGAGGTCCCTACAGGCGTGCTCCCTGGCGTCTTCACCGTCAACGTCGAACTTCCCGCTCCCGTCACCGTCGCCGGTGAAAAGCTCGCCGTGGCTCCGGTCGGCAACCCGCTAGCGCTCAGCGTGACCAGTCCCGCAAACCCGTTCAGTGACCCGATCGTGGCTGTATAAGTGGTCGAATTCCCAACAGTCACTGTCTGCGTCGAGGGACTCGCGGTTATTGTGAAGTCTGGCGGGGGTGGCTGTGAAACAACTACCAAGCTCACCGTCGCCGTTTGCGTCAGCGTTCCGCTTGTCCCCGTAATCGTCAGCGTCGACGTCCCTACCGGCGTGCTCCCCGTCGTCGTTACCGTCAGCGTCGAACTACCCGATCCCGTTATCGTTGCCGGCGAAAAACTCGCCGTCGCTCCTGCCGGCAGTCCACTCGCACTAAGTGTCACCACACTGTTGAAACTGCCCATCGCAGCAACGCTCGTCGTGTAGGTTGTTGCGTTGCCGATTACGACGGATTGCGAAGCAGGTGAAGCTGAAATTGAGAAATTGGGCAGTAAACCATAAACGGAGATATTTCCCGAGCTAACCCCGTCACTGGGAAACGCAGCCATGTAAACCCTACCTTTAGCAACGGTCGGAGGGCTGTATTTTGGGAAAATTCCCATCGCATCCCGGCTGGCGTTGATCTGAGAATCCCATAGCTCCGTGGTTAGATTATTTGCATCAAAAGCCCGCAGTACTCCTTGGTGCACGCCATGATCTGCATCTTCATTGATTGGCATGGAAGACCACACAATGCCGCTTCCCGCCGTGCTACCGTTGGCCGAGACAGTCAGCACGCCACCCGAGCTGCCTGTCGCCGCCACGATTGTGCTCTGAGATATGGGATTAACATTGAAGAGTGAGCCGTTGAATTGAAAGGCCTGCAGAGTTCCATTGTTAGGCCAGACGTACATGGTAGGACCGGCGCCCGTTGTCCGATTCCAGAAAACGGGTCCACCGTGAATTTCCCCAGAGCCTATATAGAAATGCTGCACCACCTGGTTGTTACCCGATTGCTCATGGCCGAGACTCGACGTGCTCATGAGATAGAGAGTGGCATCCTTCCCAGCATGGGCAAGAAGGTTTGTGCCAGGAATAAGAAGTGGACCCGATGAACCTAGATCTATATCTCCTGCTTGCAGGGAGGCGTAGTTGTCCGGGGTAAAATAATCGACGCGAGAAAGCGTACCGCCTGAAGACGAAATCTTCAAAACACTGTCTCCAAAACTGGTGACACCGTCCCAATCACCATTCCCGGTGGCGTAGTAAAGATTGCCGCTCGAATCAACCACGGGTGCGCGCCCTGACATCCAAATGCCGCCGTTCTGGCCGTTAGGAGTGGAGCAAAAAATACCGGATTGCTGCAAAGTTTGGGCGTTGTAGGCAAAAATCCAGCCATGCCACGCCCAATAGTCCTCGTGGGAGGCCCAGGAAAAAACTACCGATCCGTTTGCCAGCGCCAGGCTAGAGCGTTGATTCTGAATACGAGGGTCAAAGGTTAAGGTTCCACCGGAACTGCCTTGGCCGGTTCCGGGCACAGACCCTTGAATCACCACCGGCCCACCAAATTTTTCAGCGCCAGTCGTGATATCCAGGGCGTGCAAGCGAGCGACATAATTCGTCGTCGTGCCAGAAACTTCCTTCGTCCTGGCGACGAGATACATGGTATTGGAACTCAAATCGATGATGGGCGTGCTCTCGATTCCGATATTTCCAACTATATTCAAAGTATTGTTATTAACAATATCTGCGATCGGAACTGGGGTAACACCGGCGCTGGGATTTGTGAAGTTGACGCTCCAGAGGATGCCGCCGTTGCTGGAATTCGAATCCGCATCGAAGGCATACACAACATCATTCATCGTGACGACAAACAAAACGTTGTGAGTGCCAAGTCCGGGGATCGTCAGATTGGGGACATAGAGGGGTTGAGCCTGGACCGAGCCAGAAACTGTATAGGAATACAGCTTGCCGAACTGCGTTGAATTGACATTCGAAGTTGTCAGTACGGTTTCGTTAAGGTTCGCGCCGGTTCTTGAGTTGTCGTAACGTTCTGTCGTGATATTGACTTGCGCCCATGCGGGAACAATAACTAGCAAGAAAAACAAAACTGCGCTCAGTGCTCGAGACGAGGTTTTCATCTGACCAGAACCAACTCCGGTGATTAACGATCTAAGTTCTTACTTGGCACAAAGTGATCCGCAAACTGCATTACCCCGGCATTAGGCAGTGGGCGGGGAGGCCGAACCTGCAACCATTGTTCTTGCTAGCTTTAGGGCAATTCAGGGCGGGGAAAGCCTGACGGGCCCCTGCCGTACGTCAATACTTATAGGTTGTTTCTATACCTTGTGGGAGTCCTGGGTCAAGCCCTCACTGGCTATGGTTATGGTGCAAGTACTGGACCAAGATCAAATGGTGACACCCAGTGCATATTACTGTAAACAAATAAGTTGTAGATGTATTTTGTAGATGCAGCGCGCAAATGTCAGCCGGGGAGGCGTTCCACTACCACTTTAGACTAAACCTTTTCCTTTTCCTTGCGCACTCCGACCGGTGGTTTGGCAGAGTAGTGACATATTTGCGAAGGGTGCAGTCGCTAGTAGATCAGATCAGAGGGAGCCAGGCCGGGCAGGATTTGGGGAAACCGGGTAGTGCTTCCCGAATAGAATCGCGCCAAGGTCGTGGCTAATTGCGGAGGACGGAAGACCTGTGGAGCGAGACACTACGATAATATAAGTGTCGTCGTCCGGGTACACTCTGATAGAAACAGAAGTTGGCTCTAGCTCGTTGTTTTGAAGAGCAACCTTCCTGTCGAACTCCTTCAAGATTTTCCATCCAAAACCGTAGCCTTCTATTTGAGGTGTCAGCATCTGGTCCAATGAATTCTTGGGCAAGAGCTTTCCGGTGGTTAGCGCTCGTTCCCATCGGTAAAGATCGCCGGTGGTTGTGTATAGTTGGTCCATCGTGAAAGAAGACAAAGGGTTTGTTGCATGCTCACCATGGGGACAAGATACTTGCCCCTTGATTTCGACGGGATTTTGCTCGGGCCCATGGTCCAGATTCCCTGTTTGCACTAACTTGAGGGGATGAAAAATGTGTTCTTTGAGGTACGCGGCTGTTGACTCACCAGAAACCTTTTCGATTGCCAGCGATAAAAAGAAGTAGTCCAACTTGTTCGCGTTGAATTTGCTCCCTGGTTTGAAAAGCAATGATCTTTCGGAAAGCATGGCGATCATAGCCGAGGAATTGAACTGCGAAACCGAATGCTTAACACAAGACGGGACGCCCTCAAGGCTTGGTAGTCCTGAAGAATGAGTAAGCAGGTGCAAGATGTGGATTTGTTCCCACTGGCTGGGGCAGCCAGAGAGATATTTACAAATCGAACTGTCGAGGCTAACTCGACCCGCTAGCTCGAGTTGCAAAATCGCTCCAGCAATAAATTGTTCCGTAATAGATCCCGTCGGAAATTTATATTGGATATCGCTGAGCTTACTACCGGGGACGGAGGGTGGCGCAAAGTTCCTGTCTATGAATACTTCACTACCATGCGCGACTAGAACCGCGCCGCTAAAATCATTTTCGAGCACCTGAGAGTTCAGGTACCGCTCAATGCTAGCAGGAAGTTCCTGCGCACTGGGGCAGGGGGTAAGGTACGCGCAGATCGCATGAATAGCAACAATGGCTCGCATTCCCCTCATCAAGTATCTCAAGAGCGATCTCCCCTACAAAACCTCACTATGCCACTACCAAATGGAAATATGTGCCTGTCGTTAAGATAGTGCAGACCGTCAATTCAGACGGCCTCTCCCGTCGGGCCTTCCTCAGGCCCTCTGTATTAGCAACCAGACCCACTCCGCCTCAATCCGCGAAAAATAGCGTACGTTATCCCGTGCTATCCGCTCGACTCGGGCGGTAATAATCCCAGAGCAGTTTCCTGCCTTCCGTACTGAAGATTCTAAAGCGCGCAAGCCCTCGTTTTTGCAGCCAACACTTCAGCGAGGTACTGAGGACACCAAAACCGTATTTTACGCTTCGCGAGAAATTGATCGAGGAAGCCTCGTGAAAATATTTTGTCGGGCAAGAAACCTCTCCAATCCGGTAGCCAAAATAAATGCATTGCGAAAGCATTTCGTTGTCAAAGACAAAATCGTCCGAATTCTCGAGAATAGGAATCTGGAGCAAGACGTCTCGAGTGAAGGCCCGATATCCCGTGTGGTATTCCGATAATTTAGCCCCTGTGAGAAGGTTTTGGAACGCCGTCAAAAAACGATTCGCTACGTACTTGTAAAAAGGCATGCCTCCGCGCAGTGCGCCTCCGCCCAGAATTCGCGAACCCAGAACAACGTCGTAAACGCCAAAACCAATCATGCTGACCATCGCAGTGACCAGCAACGGCGTGTATTGATAATCGGGATGAACCATTACAACGATGTCCGCTCCCGCCGTCAAAGCCTCGCGATAGCAGGTTTGTTGGTTCCGGCCGTAGCCGTAGTTTTTCTGGTGCACAAAGACCTGTAAACCTAGAAGCTCTGCGATTCGCACAGTGTCGTCGGTGCTATGGTCGTCGACAAGAATCTTGATATCCACGGCGTCGGGAAGTTCCTGAGCAGTCTTCTCCAATGTTTTTGCCGCGTTGAAGGCGGGCATGACAACCGCAATTTTTTTACCGTTAATCAGATCCCGCCTACTCTCTCATGAGTATCGCGCTCATTGATGCCGACGGTCGCTGCCATCCCTGCAGTGGAAAGAACCGACGCCAACATTTTTAAAAAGCGGAGTGCGCTCATGCAATAAATGTTTTTCCGACCCATGACACAACCAATATGCAAACAAACCTCTTCTCTTTCAACGGCTGGACATAGAGGAAACCGGTGAGCCAGAATCCGTGAAAATTGCTATTGTTTTGCCAAAAGATCTTGACTCCGACACAGGAGTAGCTACTGCGACAGAGAACCCGCCGGTTGCAGCCCAGAGTTGCTGCTCCGAGTGATACCTGGCGTGCGACTGCTCAAGAGCTTTGCGAAGTTCCGAGGGCCCGCTGAATTGAAAAGTAGGTGCCACAACGAAACGCCAGTTTGCGCACGGATGCACGCGATACGGTTCATCCGGGCTTTCAAATTCGTAGTCCGGACATCCCAGGTAGTAACCTAATGTAAGATCGGTTCCTATATCGGTGACGATCACTGATCCCGGTGGCACGCTGCTTTTCAGGAACGCGATCGCTCCTCTCATGTCCGACAGCTGACGCCTGTAACGGGGAATCGTGAGCGATGGATCCGTGGCGATGGCGTTCCAGATGAAGATTACCGGCAGAGCAGCCGCCAAAATCGGAAGTATGTGTTTTTTTGTCAGGCTTGCGATGGCCACGCCCAAGCTTGCCGCGATGGCGATGCCAAGAATGGCCGAATGTCGAGTTTCTCCATACGGAAAGAGGTGAAGTATGGCTCCAAGACACGCCAGACAGAATGGCAACACCAATAGGGTCGCGTGCAAAGGAAATCTGTCTTTCCAGAGTTTTAATACCCCCAAGGGAAAAATGATCACTCCCGCCCAAGCCAGCCAGCGCACTTGAAAGAGGTAACTGAATTGCCTCCGCGTTCCTTTCAGCGCGAATACCAAGAGGTTTTGGTGGGATTGCGGGATACCATCTTGCAGCCACGTGCTGTACATGTCCTGCACTGCGCTATGGGAAAATTGGGAAACGTGTGTGAAATACAAGAAAAGGTACAGACCCAAGGCCAACAGCTGCCCGAGCACCCATACCATCGTGAGGTCTCTCGACGCGCGCCCTTTCCAGAGGCGCAGCAGCGCATAAATTCCTAAAGCTCCCACAAACCAGATGACGCAGTACTCGGACAGTATTGCGAGGTAGAGAAACACGTGACACCAGATCATGCAGCGGCTGCTGCCACGGTCCAGCGCCTCCTCCAGCAACAATAAGCAGATCGAGAAAAACAGGAATGCCAAGGTGTAAGCGCGCACTTCCGTGCTGAGAATGATCAGGGAAGGTGAGAAGGTGAGCAACAGCTGAGCGCAAAGCGCCGCGGCGTTGCTGGTGAAACGCTGCAGCCACAGCATAATGAACCACGGAAACAGTGCTCCCGCCAAGGCTGGAACGAGGCGAAGCAGCCATTCCGAGCGGCCAAAAAACAACATGCCTTGCAAAACGGGTAGGAACAACGGTGGATGATAGGTTCGCGTCGCGTGACGATAGAAACCGACCAGCCCGTGCCAGTCAGTTGCGGCCAGGGTATAGTGCATCGCTTCATCGGGGTTGAGATAAAAAATGGACGAATAGTAGAGGCGCCAAACCAGGCCGCTGATGGCAACAATTGCCGCAACGGTTCGGGCGTGATTATTCATTAGCTCTTCGGTGCGCTCAAACCAAGCCATCTTCATGAATTAGGAGACCCCGCGCTCGAGTTACTGTGCGGCAACGAAACGTCCCCCATCCAGTTCGGGGGTTTTCTCCAGTTCAATTCGAGCGACTTTCCTCCAGCGATTGCGGATCGCCTGGTATTGATTTTCGTCAAGGACGCCCGCCGCTGTGAATTCCACATTTTGGCGAAGATGTGCCGGTTTCGTCGTCCCGACAATCATCGTATGCACGCCCGGAATGCTTAATGTGAACCTCAGAGCCATTTCAAGAGCGCGATCTTCTTGCAAGAAATCGTATTGAAGCTCCTGGAAACGATCCCAGTAGGATTGATAGTAAGGATTGTCAGGTCGCGGAACTTTCCAGAGAAAATTCGCAATCGGACGCTTGGCAATCACGCCCATGCCCCGCTGGCGGGCCAGCGGCACCGTGCGATCAAGGGCTTCCTGATCAGCAAGGTTGATCGAGATTTGCAAGGATTCGAATTGGCCGCTCTGCACCGCATAAAGTGCCGCTTTTCCGTCGCCGCTATAGCCAATGTGGCGAACCTTGCCCGCTTGACGGGCCTTTTGCAGAACGTCGATGACGTCACCTTGACGTAGTGTTTCTTCTGAACAGCCGTGCAGCTGGATTAGATCTATCCAGTCGGTCTTTAATCGCCTGAGACTCTGCTCAATATTCCATTCAAGCACCCGCGGGTTCCATGCCGGGGACTCAGATTCGGGCGGGTCGGCCCGCTGCGCCCAACGTCGAAGTCTCTGCTTGGCACGCAGCGAGAATCCTGTCCAGTTGCTCTTCCGAGGTAGATGTCGTCCGCACTTGGTAAAGAGCAAAAATCGATCGCGCCTTCCTTGAAGGGCTTGGCCGAGTTTTTCTTCGCTGTCCGAATACAGCGGAGCGGTATCGATGACATTGATCCCGCTTTCGATTGCCTGGCCAAGCATCTCATCCACAGTAGGATACGGCGTATTCTCGGACCCGATTTCACCCGCACCGAATCCGAGCACTCCCACCTGCATGCCTGTGTTTCCAAAAGCTCGCATCTCCATTCGAGTATTCCTTCGCTGGAAGGCAGCAGGAACTCACTTCAGGGATGAATCGCACCTTGTTGGTTCCACCGAAAAACCAGAATCCCATTCGGATCGCCTTCCGCGGTTGCAAAAACCAGTTGTGCCCGGGCATCCGGGATCCCTGACTGCAACCAGTCCTTGTAGTATCTCGGCTGATCGAATCCTCGGCGAAAGACCACATAGTCTACTTTTTCCTTTTCGATATACCGGATCGCTACGCCGGCATCGCAGGACGGGAAGTGCACATATTCTGCGTCCGCGTGAAAGGCCACGGTATCGAGGACATCCATGACCCGAACCCGCCCGGACTGTTGCTGTTGGATCCAGATCCCGGCATCCTTTGCCCCGTGAGTTTCAGCAGAACCCTCCCGGAACGTAAACAAATTTCTCGTGTCTTTCGACGCATAACTCAGCATGACGATCACAATGAACCCCGAAACCAACGCGCCCGGCCCCCATCCCTTGTTCCGATGAGTTACGACTGAGACGTTTCGGTTTATCCAACGAGCAACTCCCACCAGACCATTTGCCCCCCAAATAAGAAGGAAAGGCGTGAGAACAAAATAGTGTCTTGCATAAGCGCCACGCGCGGCAGCAAACGTCGCCATTATGGCGGTCGCGGGAACCAAAATGAAGAACAAATGTTGAAAAGCTGTCCGCTGCTGCCACGGCCGACGAAGTGCCCCCAGGAGAGCCAAGGCCGGGAGGAAAGGCGCACCGAGCCATCTTTCACGAAGGTTGGCAAGCAGGTCAGGGGTGTTCCGGCGCACAGCCTCGGCAAAGTACGGGACTAGGTCTCTAACGCGCACATGCGTTTCGCGAATAAGGTCCGCATTGGAGCGCATCCCGGCACCAGTTGGCTCGAGCCTGTCGTTAATAGAATTCGCTGCATCATAGTCCGCTTGGTGGAGCAAGGCTTCGTTCGCTCCAGAACCCGCGCGCCCCCAAGCCGCTCGCTCACCCATACCCCACGCGTACAGGATTGTACTCCTCCCCTCGAGGCGGAGTTTTCCTGTTGAGTTATAGATTAAAAGTATTTGGGGTGATGCGAACACGATAAAAACTGTTAGGGCAGCGGCAGCTCGTTTAAGCTTCACCCCCAGCGTCGCATCCCGAGCAATTAGCCCGAGGAGGACTGCAACTGATAGAGGGACGACAGCCTCCTGCCGGGTGAGGTAGGCTAAGCCAAATGCCCCCCCCACCAGGGACCAACTCAGGATCGAGCGGCGATCAAATGCGCGCAGCGCCAGGTAGACTGCCGATAGAAGTACCGTGATATACGGTCCCTCTGAAAATACTGTAAACGAGAGATTGACCAACATCGGAAAAAACGTCGTCATTAGCGCGGCGACTGCTGCAGTTCGCCAGTTAAATAACCGCAGCGCCATACCAAACACCGGCAAGGGGAGGAGCGCACCCAGCAAAAGCGAGACCAACCGTCCTGCTAATTCGTAATCATTGTGCGTTACCAAGGAGGCTGCGGCAATGAGTGAGGGGAAGAGAGGCGGAAACGTTAGTTGTGTACCCGGCGTTGATATTCCAACGTATCCCTGACCTTCTCGGAGATTCTGCGCAATCCTCGCGTACTCCGCGCCCTCGGATTCAATAGCGCCAGTTCCCCAATGGTGCCAGGCGTACGCGCGTACACCAAGGCTTGTTGCCAGGACAAGGCTCAGAAACAGGAGAGTCAGACGCCGTGTGTTCACGTCGGCGAAAGAATTCGGCTTAGACTGTTCCGAGACAGCCGCAGAGACAACCATTGAATCCATAATGCCCCCTGCTAGAGATCACACACGAGTCGCTGTACAGCTTGACCAGGTACACACTACTCACTTTTTGTTTTCGCGCGAGAGCATTGTTCCATTCCCGAGCACCAACTTGCGGCCGTAGAAAGCCTCCGCATAGCCGCTAGGCGCGTTGCACTCCATCCCACGCAAGCGCATCAGAGAAAAAAATGTCTCCGGCTGAAACCAGGATTTACTGTGCTGAGAGGGAAAAGTATCGATGATGGAGCGGACTTTCTTTTCGCATTCGGCGGTCTCAAGCGGAATGAATATGTTCGGCTGCCCCAGATCACCGTCATACTTCGGAATTTCATACTCGAGAATCAGATGGTCTCGAAAGGTATTCCAGGTCAGCTCCGCGACCTGGCGGTGGTCTTGGTGCGCGTCGTTGCGGCAGTGCGTGAAGATGATATCCGGCGTGGTCGCCTTCAGCTCTTCAAAAACTTCCTTCACCTCGGCGCCGACAAACGGAAAAAATCCGTCTCGAAAAGATTTGAGCAATGGGCCGCGAAGAGACTTCGTTCCGGCGAACAATCTCGCGCCCTGCTGTGCTTCCGCGGCGCGAACTCCCAGGGCGCTGAACACGACCCAATGAAACACACAATTTGGATAGAGCCGTGCCAGTTGAAGAATTGTTCCTCCGCAACCAATCTCGATGTCGTCGGAATGAGATCCCAAACAAAGAACGTTGAGTGAAGCGTCCTCGTCGAGGGGCAAGCTCAACGACCGCATCAGGACTCACCCAATGCAATGGCTTTGGCAGCGGCGTCCTTGTTCTGATTGCTCTTCCACATTTCCCACGGCGCTGCTCCGGTTCCCCACAAGCTTTCCAGCTCTTGTTTGTCCTTGAAGGTGTCCATCGAAGCCCAGAATCCGTCGTAGGGGTAGCCGATCAGCTGTTGCTCGCCAATGAGCCGCTGGAAGGGTCCGTTCACGAGCTCTTCTTTCTCGCGAATGTAGTCGAATATCTTAGTTTTGAAAACAAAATAGCCGCCGTTGATGCGCACCGTGCCGTTGTTGATGGCATGAATTCCAGAGACCAGACTACCGTTGCCCTGTTGCAGGGAAACCAGGTGATAGCTCAGGTTGGGCCGGACACACAGGAAGCTGGCAATTTTTCCTTGCTGGTGAAAGTGCTCAATCTGGTCTGGAAGCGGCAAATCAGTGAGGCCGTCGCTATAATTCGCCAGGAATTCTTCTTCGCCCTGCAGATACTTTTGCACTGCTTTGAGGCGCTGGCCGACGTTAGATTCGACTCCCGTATCGGCGAAGGTGATCCTCCAGTCGTGGATGTCGCTGTTATAGAGTTCCAATTTCTTCCCGCCGGAGGACAATACAAAATCGTTGGAAGCGCACTCGCTGTAATTGAGGAAATAATTTTTGACCACGTCGGCGCGGTAACCGAGACACAGAATGAAGTCCTTATGGCCGTGGTGGGCGTAATACTTCATAACGTGCCACAAGATGGGCCGATAGCCAATGTTGACCATGGGTTTAGGGATGGATTCCGAGTATTCCCGGAGCCGCATTCCAAGCCCTCCGCAGAATAAAACGACTTTCATACCTTCACTCCTTGCGCTGCAACCGCCCCAGATGGTCAGCGGGTACAGACGAGTTCATGGACAGGCAATTTGGCCGACAGAATCAGTAAATCCAACTGTAAAACTAAAACCTGCAGGACCGCCTTCATCGAGCGTTCCGTTTCAGCGCCTTTTGCACTGCCTGCTTCGGGTTCAGCAACAGATCGATAAGTTTGAAACAGATTGCCTTTGCCAACTTGCCGCGACGAAGCGGATAGCCGATTTCCTTCAGTCTCTTTTCATGGTAGGCCCAAAAGCTTTTCTCGCGCAGATTCACGGCGCACGCCGCCAAGAGCTCATAGTACTGTTTCATTAGCTCTCTCAGACGCGCTTCGAGTTCGCTATCGGTAAAATACAACGACCCATACTCGCGAAGGTCGCTGATCTTGGACAACCAATAGGCGTGAAGTTCTTTCGAGACGGTACTCATCTGCGAGTGATGGATTCGCTCGTAGGACAACACCTGGTGCACGAAACCAAAGTCCGAACCGGCCAGGTACTTAATGCAAGCACTCGTGTCCGCCTCTGCCGTGGAGTTGGGATAGAACGACTCTTCCCGCCTCACGAGATCGGCCCTGTACAAAATGGATGTCGGAGTTCCAAATACATACGGACCACCAAGGAGATAATTCCGGCAGATTTCACGCCCGGAAGTAACCGGGCTGGGATAAGGAATTTCATCCCACCTTACGCGCCACGCTCGCCAGTTCGCACCCCCTCCGCTCAGCTGATACGACCCGACGATCCCGATGCTCGGATTCGCTTCGGCAAGGTCAACCATCCTGGCGATACACTCCGGGAAAAGCCAGTCGTCCGCAGAGACAACCTTGCAGTATTTGGCGACCGGAGAAATAAGACGAAAAGCGCGGTTGTGGTTGGAAATGATGTCCAGAAGTTTTTCGTTCCGGCAGACGCGGATGCGTTTATCGCATTGCGCATACCGCGCGACGATCTCAGGTGTGTTGTCCGTACTACAGTTTTCGACGATAATGTACTCAAAATTCCGGTATGTCTGAGCCAGGACGCTCTCAATGCACTCTGGCAAAAAACGGCCCATGTTGTAGGCTGGGGTGAGAACACTAACAAGGGGTTCCTGAGTCTCACTCATTTCTTGCGATCTCCGAGTTTCCGATTGTGAACGTGTGCCGCAAAGCGCCGCTGTTAGAAACTCATCTAAGTGCCGATTGGATGTCGCGCAGAAGCGTAGTCAAATTTTGCCTTCCTCCCGGAAGGGACCACATTGCCAAAAAATAAGTAATCGCTCCTATAGCTATGTAGGCGATAGATACCGCAAGATTGCTGGTAACCACAATCACGTTGAAAACGCCATATAGAACGGCGACCATAATGAGGCTACAGACTACCGGACGTGCGATTGACCGCAACCACAGGCTCAATCCCACCGGCGTGCCCCTCAAAGTCCACCACACCAGCGGCAGGAACACAATGTAGGTGGCAACCACATGCCCGGCGGCAACCCCGCGAGGACCCCACATCACCCCAACGGCCACCGCGGCGACCAACACAATGGAATCGAGAACCCCGGCGGCGACGTAACGGCCCGTCTTCCCGCACGTCACCATCACGAACCCAACGGTGGAGAATACCGGCTTGATGAACATCGCTACCGCAAGTATCCGCGCCACATCTGCTGCGCCAGCCCAACGTTGACCCAATAACAATGCAACGATCTGGTTGGAACACATGAAGAGGCCCGCCGCGAGCGGCATCGTTATCAGGCCCAGTGTACTGACGGCCCTCTCGAAAGCTCTTCGATATTTTTCCGGGTCGTTCTGCAGGGCGCTGAAGAGTGGTTCCGAGACGCCGTTAATCGACGAGCTTAGCTGGTTGATCGGCATCGTAACCAACTGGAACGCCTGGCGGTAGATTCCCAGCACGCTGGCGCCGCCAAATCTACCAAGCAATATTTGATCCATGCTGCTTGTAAGATACACCACGATATTGAACACCGTGATGTCGCGGCCGAAGCGCATTTGCGGCCACACACCTCGCTCGAAATCGGGAAGTCCGGGGACCCAGGGACAGGCGACAAATGTCCCGATGGCAGCGAGCATGCTTCTTGCAATCTCCCTCCAAACTAGCGACCAATAGCCATACCCGTGAAGCGCGAGTACGATGGCCAACACATTGCTCGCTGCCGACGAACCCGTGCCAATTACGCCTGTAGCGAAGAATCTCATCTGCCGGCTGAGGAGTGCCTGATGTTGAATCACCAGGCCGCCGAAGGCGAAGGTGATCGAAAGCAGGATAGCAATCAGTGTCAATCGGGGCTCGTGGTAAAACCTGGCGATGAATCCAGCTAGCAGCGAAATCGCGAGACATATCCCGAGACCAAGAAGAAGATTCAGCCAGAACAAATTGGTGACTTCAGCGTGGGTAAGTTCTTTTTTTTGGACCGTCGCCCTGCCGAGCCCAATGTCCTTGAACTGTTCGGCGATTACGGTGAGCGCGAAAACCATTCCCAGGAGTCCAAAATCGGTGGGGGCCAGGATTCGCGCGAGCACGGACGTGGCGGCGATACTGATCGCGAGATTCACGCTCGCGGAGACCATAACAGACGCGCCGCCGCGGATCGATTTTGTCTTCAAGTGTGGCCGCAGCGCTTCGGTCTGAAACCAGCGCTCGTACCGGGTCTCGGAAACTTCCATGATCACCTTGTTTTGATGAGTGCCGTCCGGCATGTAAAGCTCAATGTACCGATTGCAAGAACCTCAAGAAGCATGGGAATCGCCCCGCTAGCTCCGCCATGGCTCAACAAGGATCTTGCAATGCTGCCCCGAAGATCCAAGTTCCGCAAAAGCATTGGCGACACCTTCGATGCCAACCTTTCCGGTAATGAGGGGCTCAAGACGGAGTTTGCGTTTCCGGATGCTGCGGAACGTTTCTGCGAATTCGTATCCGGTATAACCGAGCACAAACTGGAGATTCAGCTCCTTATGAATACCGGAGAGGGGATATAAATTGTCGCGCTCCATACACAACCCCGCCACGATGATCTTGGCATGGGACGGAGCATTGAACATGATTTCATCAATCATTCCAGGAATTCCCACGCATTCGAAAATCACAGCAGGGCGGCGCGAGGACGTACCCGTGTGGAACGTTTCATAGGGTGACTTCTCCTTGGGGTCGATCACCACGTCCGCTCCCATTTGTATCGCTAACTCCCGGCGGCGTGGCGACAGGTCCGCAGCAATGATCGGCCCCGCCCTTTTCAGCTTGAGTGCGGCAATGATGGACAGCCCCACGGGTCCACATCCTATAACGAGCGATGCGTCGCCCTTTTCCAGGCGCGCCTTGATCACCGCGTGATAACCGACAGTCATCGGTTCGGTGAGCGCAGCCACTACTGTGGGAAGTTCGCCGGGAACTTCGAGCAGATTGACCTCGCAAAGTCGCATCATTTCGCCGAAGCCGCCAGGATGTTCGCTCGAATAGCCGATACCTTCGTCCCCCGCGGCGCGCGAGAGCGACGGTGTGGAACAAACCCGGGTGCCAATTTTGAAGCGACGGCGGGTGCCCGGGCCGTAATCCAGGACCTCAGCGCAGAACTCGTGGCCCATCACAATGTCCCGGTTGGGATCGATCGCGAACATACCACCGGAGCAACGCGAGCCGCCGACCAGGGTTTTTGCAAATTTCAGCGCATGAAGATCGGTGCCGCAAATGCCGCAGGCCAGCGTCTTGACGAGCACTTCGCCGCGTCCCGGGGCGGGAAAGGGCACGTCGTCAACGATCAGCTGGTTGTTACGCATCACTACGGCACGCATGTGAGTTGTCTCCTCCGATTTTCGCCCGTGGTCGAATATCATTCCATCCGGATTGAGAGCAAGTGAGCCTAGCCTTTGAGCGATTGCGAATACTCGAGACCAGCCTCATTCGCGTCCGAAGCGCACTGGTACATCTCGATGAGGGAGGAGCAAATCGTCTCCCAGGAAAACTGTCTCTCAACCGTTTCACGGGCGGCGCAAGCTATTGAATCGCGAAGGGCGGTGTTCTTGAAGAGTTCGATAACAGCATCCGCGATCGCCTGAGGATTGTTAATCTCAACGATCAAGCCATTCCGGCGGTTCGAAACCAATTCCGGAACAACTCCTACTTTGGTTGCTACCACCGGCAAAGACGCGGCCATCGCTTCCACTACGCTCACCCCAAACGATTCATAGAGGGAAGGACAAATATAAACGTCCGTCCGTCCATAGAATGACGCGACGTCGCGATGAGCAACGAGGCCCGTAAATGTCACCCGCTCGGCCGCAGCACGGCTCAGCTTTTGCCTTAATTGCAACAAATAACTGCCCTGATAAAAGGGAATGAGGCTGGCGATTACATTCTTTTCGAGACAAAGGTCAGTAATGTCTTCGCGCGGCGAAATCCATTCAGGCCCCACAATAGTAAGAGTGGTATCGGGAAGCTGCCGGATGATCAACTCGAAGGCCTCAAGCAAAACATGAACGCCCTTTTCGGGAGAAATTCTTCCGACACACAATAGCCGCTTCGAAGAGGAGCTAGCGGCAGGGATACCCTCAGAAAAATAGTTTTCCGGAGTCAGTCCCATGGGAACGGTTTTGCAACGGTCCGCAATCGCCGGAAACCTGATGCTGATAGTCTTGGTGACAAATTCACTGCAGGAAATAATCAGATCGAGCTTGTTGAGTCTTGTGTCGAGCTTGCTGAACTTGACCTGTGTCAGCCACTCTCCATGCATGTGCAGAATGACCCGCACGCTTGGATTGAAAGTTTTGATCAGCGCCGCAAATTGCGGATAGTAATGGACGTGGGCAACTTCGCAGCGCTGCTTTCGGAGATCCAATGCTACTTTCAAGTAGTAGCCCAAGTACCAAAAATCCGATGCAAAAAGGGGATCGTGGAAAAAGAACGACTTCCGGATGTAACGAAGGAGTCTTAGGAAACGCTCATCCCAGAGCGTGGAAAACCGACGATAGTGAACCCCTTCCATGTAATCATCGGACTGAAACGTAAAGAGACCTGAATATACGATGACATCACAAGATTTCGACAAGCGTGTCGTGACCTCGTGATTCCATATCTGCAAAGAACCGTCCGAATGTGGGATCCACATTGGCGGGAATACAAAGGCGACTTTCATCCGGTTTGCTATCGCGGCTTCGCTCTCAACTTAGACCCTGCCCGACGGCATTTGCGACATGGGTCTTCCCTCGGATTGCGTGATACCCGTCTGAGAACGCCCGAGTGAGGACAAAGCACGCTCGGCAGCAAGTTCCCCGCTCTTGAAGCTCTCATCCGTCCACATGTATCCCCAATCTCCATACCGTCCACAATAGGCGATGCCCAGTTCGTCGAGATAGCCGTGGACCGTCGCAAGGGCCGCGGCACGGTCGAGGTCAAAGATAACGTTGGCATAGCGAAGGAGCATGGCCTTGCTACACAACACGCGGTCGTCTTCGCGGAGAAGACCGCAGCGGCGGAGATCCCGAATGACCGGCTCTACCCAGTCTTCGGGCGAGCCCGTCAGCGGCTTGTATTTTTCTGAGAAATACACTTCCGCCTGAATGCTTCCGGTGCCGGGAGGCGCGTTGCGAGCCGTGAGCATGTGCGGAAAGCCAAGGCGAGCGAAACAGATATCTTCGTCGTAAAAGTAGGTCATGTGGGCATCGGACAGGTCAGCACGGTTCACCCCGATATTAACCAAGACGCAGGTCGAGCAAGCCAAGCGACGGGACGCATTCACGACTTCCGGCGGTGCGCCATCGATCATGCGAATAAGGTCCGGGAGTGGTACCGAGGAAACCAGGCCGTCGTAAGTGGTTGCATGGCCGTTCGAAAATCGGATCTCCCTTGAGCGGGGGTCGATTGATACCAGTTCGTGATTGAGCTGCAGGTTTCCGAGTGGGATGAACTTCTTCAGGTAGTTTACGAATCCCCCGGTGCTCGGGTACCTAAAGTGGGTGATGTAATGGACATTCGGAGCGGACGGCGAAATTGCCCCGCGCAAAACTTCCTCAAGGCTGGGACGGTAGATGCGCGGGCCCAGCCAGTCGGTGCTCATGTTGCTCGCTGTGGTTGTGTGGTATTTCCGGGTGTACTGCATGGGAAAAGACTCGGCGAACGTCTTGCCAAAACTGGAGATCAACCAGTCCGAATAATTATTTATGGGCACTTCCGGTTTCTGATGTTCCTGAACAAAATCGCTAATTACCTTTACAACTACATCCTCCGGGAGTCCGTGAAGATGCAGTTGCACCGGGTGCAATGGCCAGTGACCGCGCCAGTAGTTGTTCAAATTGATCTGAACGGTTTCGTACTGCTGATCCACGCTCTCGGCGAACAGGTTCTGAATGCGCGGGTCTTTTGTAAAGGAAATGTGAGGGCCGACGTCAAACAGGAAACCAGTTTCGGAACGGAAGGACGCTGTGTGGCCGCCATGGTAATCATTTTTGTCGTACATCACGGGTGTAATACCCTCAGCGTGCAGCCGGTGGGCTGCACCGAAACCCGCCATCCCAGAGCCCAAAACGACTATGTTTGCCATAAAAAGAGCTTCTCCTGACTTTCCACTTCATCTTTATGCCGAGGCAGCTTCGCCGGCGGTCATCAATTCCCTAAGAGTCCCTCATACCGCTCAATCTGTGTCAGAGTCAGATGTCGCGCGTCGGAACCCGCCTGAAATGCGCGCCACCATTCGACAATCCACTCGAGGGCTGATTCCAAGGGGAGGACAGGATGCCAATTCAGGCAGGCTTTTGCCTTTGAGGCATCCAGCTTCAGAAAGTGAGCCTCGCGTGGATGCGTCGTCGCATCAAGATTCCACGCTGCGCCGGCTCCCCATAGACTCACCAATTTGTCCGCAATCGAGGCCACAGGTTTGGCATCTGTTTCCGTTGGCCCAAAGTTCCACCCGGAAGCAAATCGAGAACCGTCTTCCGATAGTCTCTCGGCAAGCAGGATGTATCCGCGCAGAGGTTCAAGAACAAATTGCCATGGCCGAACAGCCGAAGGATTGCGGATCAGACAAGACTTACCGGCCAGGAATCCTCTCATCAGGTCGGGGACGAGTTGGTCGCTCGTCCAATCGCCACCTCCGATTGCGTTTCCTGCGCGGGCCGAAGCCAGTGCGACGCCGTGGCCTTGCAGGGAATCAGGAGGAAAGAACGAATCCCGGTAAGCCGAGGTAACAAGCTCAGCGCAACCCTTTGAGTTGGAGTAGGGATCGCGCCCCCCCATGGGCTCGTACTCCCGATAGCCCCAAACCCATTCGCGATTCTCATAACACTTATCGCTGGTGACGTTGACAATGGCGCAATGAACCTTCAATTGCCGAACTGCTTCGAGCAGGTGGACCGTCCCCATGACGTTTGAGGAGTACGTCTCAATCGGATCTTCATATCCACGCCGAACGATCGATTGTGCCGCCATGTGAAATATCACTTCCGGACGGCACTCCGCCAAGACGGATGTGAGCCGGGGAAGGTCGCGGATGTCCCCGGAAACAGAGTTCAGCGAATCAGCAACCTTTGCCTGTTCGAAAAGACTCGGCTGGGTGGGAGGCGCCAGCGCGTAACCGGTCACGTTGGCTCCGAGGGATTCCAACCATAAACAAAGCCAGCTCCCCTTGAAACCGGTGTGTCCCGTGACGAGCACATTGCGACCCTTCCAAAGCGATCGATTAAGCATTCGGGGCCTGGACCGGCAAGACAACTGGCCGGAATTTGTGAGCTGCCGGGTAAGGGGGGATACGCATACTAAAGTTTGGCCACCGGCACGGAATTCGATAAGGCAGGCGAGTCTTCGGCCACATTTGGCCAACGCTCATTCTGTTCTTTCCAGAGTGCTTCGGTGAGGCGCCCCGTGGGGGACACCACATCAGCGAACGTGAGCACCTGGTCCTTCGGAACGCCGTGACGCATCACGCAGCCCTCCGAAAGCGCAATCGGCAACGCCGAAATGGATCGGGCGGCGGAAGAGTTGTCAACCAATCCGTAAGCACAGAAGCCACCGATGCCGTCGAGCCGCTCACCGGCTTTTAGATCCCGCTTGGCAACCGTCACCACTTCACACACCGGGCCCGCAATGGGGGCCACAGTTGCATCGTGATGGATGACAGCCCTGCCGATGGTCGAAGCTATCTGAATGTGGGGCAGATGAAACGGCGTATAGAAGACATAGAACGGGCCGTCGCCTAATTTGTAGTACGCGAGTTGCACCTTTTTCAGCGGCGAGTCTTCATGAACAATGACGAACGCGCCGGTGTAAGGGGACGCGCCAAGCGCATAATCCACCAGGCCGGTGCTGAGCATCTGGTCGGCAGGAAGCAGGTTGGCCATCTCACGCACTTCCTTACATTCGGGGCCGTACATCCCACGGCGGCCGGCATGGAAACCCGTAGCATTGGCTAGAACTGTTGCCTCCATTGAAAGCTTTGTCGAGTCAGCGAAGGAGGTCACCTTCTTCACATCCTGATCATTTTTCGCCGCGAAGGCTTTTTGCGTGTCTGGATTCCGGTAGTAGTCGACCATCCCTTTGAGGTTGCCAGCGGCGACGGTACAGAGCCCCAAAGTTCGGAGATAGCGAAGCAGAGTCATCGCCACTCCGGGTTCATCCCCATCCGTATGAGTGACTACTACGCCCGCCTGGTCCGCCTTGTGTTTCAGGATCGGACCGATAAAGGAATCTAGTTCCGCGTTTACCAAGACCACATGCTTGCCACGTTCAAACGCTTGCAAAACTACCCGGGCGGCTGGCTCAACCGAACCAGTTACTTCGATCAGTAGGTCGATGGCATTGCAGGCAGTCAGCACCGAAGGGTCATCCGTCAAAATTGCCTGGCCGTGGGCAATCGCCGTGTCGGCTTCTTTTACGGATGTAACTCGAAGCCAATTTTGGATACCCGCCTCGCGATATGCACGCTCGGCATGCTCCAGAGTCCGATTGGAAATCGCCACCAGCCGAATTCCCGTCACAGGCGTACCAAGCTGCAAGGCAATGGCCCGGCCTGTCGCGCCGGCTCCTACCATTCCAACGCGGATGGGCTGGCCCGCGGCTTCTCGCTCTCGAAGTGCAGTGTCTACGTTCACATCTAGCTCCTATCGCTTGGTGAGCGGCCAGTTGCGGTCCTGCTCGGAGACAACCGTTGCAGCCAAAGGCCATTCAATTCCGAATGCAGGGTCGTCGAATCGCACTCCCGTTGCAGCACTCAGGGAATAAAATTGTGAAGTCATATAATACATTTCCGTATTATCTTCGAGCGTTTGGTAACCGTGGGCGCAGAGCTCAGGCACATACAGCATTCGACCATTTTCGGCGCTTAGCTCTTCGCCGTACCACTTGCCATAAGAAGCCGAGTCGGGCCTCAAATCAAGCACCACGTCGAACATGCTTCCCCGAGTGCAACGGATTAGTTTAGCTTCCGGCGCGGGTGGCGTCTGCAGGTGCATCCCTCTGGTGGTCCCTTTGTGAACGCTAAAACCCATGTTCGCCTGAACGGGCAAGAATTCGATTCCGTGTTCCGCAAACTCCCGGCAACACCAAGCTCGAAAGAAACGTCCTCGTTCGTCCGCATGCGGACTGGGTTCGATTAACCGCGCACCGAAGACACGAGTCTCCCTGAACCGCATGTCCTCTACCTTCTCCCTGAGGGAGCCCACAGAATAACCGACTGCAAACTGGAACATTCTCGTTTAAGAGCGCAGCTTCTGAATCAGAATTTTGTTGTCTGCCCACCGCGTGGGGAGCAGTATCACCTTTGGGCGAGGTGGAAGCGGGAAGATCCCAGGGTAAGCAGCGGGACGCGCTACCGCCATTGGGGCCACACCTATAACAGACGAAGAGTGCAATCCGGCTGCCAGACTGGTAAGAACGCGGCGGGTGTGGTGCGGTCAAAAACTTGGACTATTCATTGAAAACAAATGGGTTATTGACGATGAATCGAAGCAGAGAGTGCCCGGAATGCGGCTCACTTGTCGTTCTGCGACCTTTGGGAAAACTCTTACCACCGCTTATGAACGGGTTTTCTCCGAGAAGGGCACATAAAATCTAGTCTTTGGGGCAAATTTAGGTCGATTCTTAGCCGAAGCTGAAATGCAGAATTTGTCCGCGAGTAGACGATCCACACAAATTCAAAAGGTGGCCAGGATTAAACCTCCAAGGAACGGAACCCGATTGCAGAGCGAGTGTAGATACGTTATCAGGAAGGAGCTCAGTTCGGCCAATCAGAAGCTTCACGGTTTTGCACCATGGTATGCACGGATTGCTTCTCTTCCCTCCGTTGGCCAAATTTTCCGCGGATCGTTCTATCAGCTTCGCGTTACATCACTTTCTGAACACCTACTCCAGCACGTTCATACACCACCTGGCTTCCATGTAAGACGGCATATGCCAACCGAGCCCTTTCGTTTTTCGGTCCCACGATTTCCCATTGATCCCCCCTAGGGATCAGCCTCATCTGACTCCTTGCCCTCCACCAGTGGTCCACTTCTCCCGGAAGAGGGGCCCACAGCCCTTCGCTTGCAACCATCTGTCGAAGATAATCGAGCAGTGACTCATACACATCGCGCGCCCGACGTTCGGCCAGATAGTCCGGGTGGGTAAGGAAGCTCATCAGTCCGTTTCTTTTTCGGATGAGATGCAGTTGCTGCTTCCAAATATTGATCGAATAGTCGTTCAAAATGTGAAAGAGAGAATAATCTTGCGCGGTTGTGAGGGGAAGTTCGACAATTTTGCCAATGAAATACGGCATAACCGTGCAACAACCGCCGCGCATTGGTTCCAAATGCGCGACATTCGGTACGGACATGTCGTAGGAAAACTCGAAGAGATCATACCAATCCTGCTTGCGATACATTGCCCCGGCGCGAAAACCCCGCGTGTTGTGCTGATGCACGTAGCCGTTGATTCCTGTCGCCCGACGTGCAAATTCCTCACGCTCCGAGTAGAGGTGCCCATCATGGTTCAAGTCATGGATATTGAATTCACAACCGCGGCTTCGGATTCTGGAAACATACTCATCTGTGACTTGGTAACGCTTTTCGGGGATAACCTGATACGACGCCTTGAATCCGTATGAATCGTCCAGGTCCATCAAGTTGAATGTAAAATCGCGGCCCACAGAGGTTTCGACATCATGTGTCATGATCAGACAATTAGGTGCTCCCTCCGGCCAAAACCAGATGAAGGGCAGTTTCTTCACCCCACTTGCCTCCATTGTAAGCCGTAAAAGCTCTTCGTGGAGTGTGTCCACCGTGAGATCCACGGGCCAGACTGGAAATGGTACTTGCTCCCAGTCTTGAAAGTAGACTCTTTGTAACTGACGGCGAATCCGAAAAGGCAAATACCTTCTTATGAGGTAGTAAAATTTGCGGATAGGCTCGGTCGACGCGAATCGTTCTAGCCCTCGCGAATTTCTTTGTCGATATCGTTCCTGTCGAAGATTCTCTATCACCTCGGTAAAGTCAAACGGAAGCTGGATGGCCGTGCCGTTGCGCCGGACATCCAACGATGCATTAAACGCTAGAGAACCAGCCGCGTCGGCAGCGACACCAGATTTGGATCGTCCATAACAAATATTCCCCTGGCCAAATTGAAAAAAGCCGATATCGCTGGCTGCGGCATCGGCGAAGTGACTTACGCCGCCGAGCAAATCCATTGGAATCCGGTAGTAGTCCAAAAGACTTTGATTCACGATTTTGTCTGCACAAGATGAGCCAAGCTTGCCTTCCATTCCCACTCTAACACTCTGGCATCAGTAATCCTCTGGAAGGTTCAAAGTGATGATAAACCGTTTAGACACGACCAAGTGGAACCCAGACGAGTCGCTCTCCAATTCCAGCAGGCAAATGAGCTGGTTCGAGAATTCCGAATCTTCAGGTTGTAATGACTATGAATTACATATGGCACTTTGTTCTCAACGCTTCTTTCTATCCGACATGGGGATAGAACCATTTCCCAATGACTAGCTGCAGGCTGCCCGGAAGTAAGGAAAAAGCACTTTTCGCGAGCTTCCTCCTCCAATTTCCGGCTAACCCCTGATTGGAGGAATAAGGATATTGCCAATACACAAGCCGTTTTGGGCGCGGAACCCATCGGTTCTTGAATGCGAGAAGGCCTCGGTCATTTTCGTCAGTCCTTCCAAGATCAAATTCAGTGGCTCCCTTCGATTTAGCACATGCAATGGCTCTCCAAAAAAGCCATGGCGTTGCCCCGTAGTTGTTGAATTTTATATTAGAGCATCCATATTTATAATAAAGTACATCTCTGAATTGCAGTGTAAGAATGGCCGCGATTGGCAGTCCATCTTTATAGGCCACGCGAATCTCCAAGGCTTCGTCCAGGTCGCGAATTAGGTTCTGAAACCATTTGTATGGTGTAGGCGGCACGCGTTGTCTGCGCCGGGTAACTAGAAAGAGGCCGTAGAAGTCCCTGAGGAGAACCTCGGATCTGGCACATTTCTCGACGAGGCCGCCGCGCTCCGCCCGTTGAATCCGGCGCTGAATGGAATCCTTATCGAGAGCCTTAAATATGTCATTCAGATCTGGCCTCAGATCAAGGGAGTGAAGAAAATATTCTTGAGCCTTCTGCCAACGGGTCTCTCCATCTCTTAGACCTGGGATTGGATTGACAGGACGCAGTTGCAGGTATTTCCATTCCTCATGTTCCAAGGCAGACTTCAGGGTGTGAATCACCACGTTCAAGTCTTCTGCCGAGTCAAAAAGAGGCTCACAATGATCGGAAAACGGGAGCGATACAAGGCGACGTCCCGTCAGCCAACTGTTAATACGGCAAAAGACGATGCCATTTTTCAAATCCCCGGTCGCCGGAGAAGTAGTAAAGACTACTGGCTCGTACCCATAGGTACGTCGAAGAGCTCGGAGCCACGCCACGGAGTGAAAGACAGAAGCCTTGGGGTGTTTCTTGATGAGCTGAGCCCAGCGCGGATCTTGTATCGGATCAAGCTGAAAACAAGAGAATCCCTGAACCCTATGGGTGTCATCCGCTTTTAGTGGGCTTCCCATTACTATATCGGTTGATGCTGCCTACCAATGCCTTCATCCAAATTGGAGTCTCTCCGCCCATCTCAGTGAGGTGGCTGAAAAGCTTTGGACCTCCAGGTCGGATAAAAGATCCGGTATCAACTACCGCCCATCCCAGTTGGCCCAATGCTGGGCTGGCGCTCTTGCCTTTTTCGTCCTGCATCAAGCCATTGATGGTAGGACTCAAGAATTTCTCCGGCATAGTTCCAGACCTCAAGCTTGCAGCCGAATCGTTTGGGTGACTCGACGGTGACCATCCACCGCATCGTAGCCCAAGGAAGGGCACGAAACAACGGGAGTGGGATGCCGAGAAAGCGCCTGCTGTTAGGCTGATTCCCAAGTTCTCGAACGTCAGACCGCCCTTTGTTGAACCACCAATTCAGGAAGTATTCTTTTTGGAGACGGCTCGCCTCGACCGGGTGATAAGTGAGGGCTGATGGTTCGTAACGTAGCCGCAGTCCTGCGGCCATCAAGCGACGACCGAACTCAGTGTCCTCATTGCTTATCATGTTCTTGCCAGCGCGGCCCAAATCCGTTCGAAATCCACCGTATTTATCAAACACTTCCTTCCTGAAGGCCATATTGGCGCCAAAAGCGGGCTCACTTAGTTGCCCCGGCACAAGCCCCAAGTCAAATGCAGCCAACGGTCCACTGGCAAATGAACTCTTGGTTGAGAGCCAGCGTGGAGGTGAGAAACTCGAAGGCGGCAGGACGCGTCCCCCTGCTCCAGCCCATTCGCCGCTGTGCAGATTCGCAGTTAGATTCTGTAGCCAGTCCGTGCTGGCGGTCTCGTCGTCATCTAGGAAGGCCAGAATTCCACCTCTGGCCTCCCGAATCCCTGCATTACGTGCGTGGGAAATGCCTTGCTGTGGCTCGAAGACGTAGCGGATATGATTGGGGTACCGGCGTTGAAGACCCTCAACCACTTGACGGGTTTGATCGGGCGAATTGTTGTCGATAATTAAGATTTCCCAGTCAAGCGATTGAGGAAGAGCCTGGTCGGCAACGCTCTCGACCGCCGCTCCCAGACTTTGGGAACGATTGTAAGTGCATATTAGGACTGAAATTTTCTTCGGACCCGTCATCAGATGTCCCTCTCAGCGTTCGAGTTCCGAGCGTGTCTTATCAGCCCGGCCGCAATCGTCACCAAAACGCTCAGGATTCTGGCGCCTAAATGCAAAAATCTCGTGGTGGGATTAGGGCTTAGACGCATCCGGTGTAACCTTTGGCGAATGATCAGGTGCGCTCAAAACTGTCTCGAGCGGCTCCCCCCTTGATGGAAGAATATGGCCGCCAACTAATTGCCACACTTCCCTGACAAGTCCGGGGTGCACAAAGTAAGCACTCAAGGTGTACACAATCACGCCTATTACGATAAACGAAAATGTGGCGGTGGCCGGCGAGCAGTCCGCGCAGAGAAAACGCCGCGCAAAAAGGATGATCGCAAGCATGAGCAGCGATGTTATTGTCGGAAACACGAAAGTTCGCAGAACGGCGCGTGGCCTGAACTGGAGTGTCCGACTTGCAACTGAGAGAAAGATTCCACCAAAAAGGATCATCGTGACCACGACGGAAATAGCGACACCGAGCGGGCCCCAGCGGAGGGCCACCAGGCAGCCAATAAATGTAAGAGTTGCCAGAATGATATTCATTGCCAGGTATAGTCCGGGCCGTCCTTTGGAAAGCATGAGCGGATGCATGAAACCCAGACCCGAGCGAGCCGCGCCATAAACTGCGAGCACTTGCAGCAGCGGGACAACCGCGAGCCATTTCACTCCAAAAAGCCAGGGTACAAGGGAGGGTGCGACTGCCATCACCCCGAAAAATACGGGAAATGAAACAAACGAGGACAATTCGCAGAACCTGACGAGCGCTCTCTCAAACCTTTCGGGGTCAGATTGGAGTTTCGAGAATGTGGGAAACGCCACGGACTGAAGCGGTCCGATAATACCGTCGTGTAACAATGTGGGTAAACGACTGGCGAGCGAGTACGGCCCGAGACCTAAGGAACCAAATCCATAACCCACCATGGTTTGGTCTGACTTCTGCGCGAAAAACCAAAGAACATCGTTGCCCGTGAGGTTTAGCGAGAATTTGTAAAGATCGCGAAGGTGTTGGCGTGAAATCCGAAGCGCGGGCCGCCAGGTAACCGACCACCACATAAACAACGAACTCATGATCGCGTTGGTAAGCTGTTGGCCGACGAGACTCCAGACGCCCCAGCCTCGAAAAGCCATTGTCAAACCTACTGTACCCCCGATGATCGTTGCCAAGAGAGATCGTATCGCAAGAGCACGAAAGTCCAGCTGGCGCGTGAGTATCGCCATTTGAATGGAACTCATTGCGTGAAAGAACAACGAGAACGAAAGCCATCCGATGACAGGAGCCATCCGGGGCTCACCGAAGAGCCGGCCGACCTGTGGGCCAAAAACATTGCTGAGTACGCAAAGGAGAAACGCAAAGGCAACGGCAATCCAGAATGCGGAGTCCAGGTGACTGTCGTCCACCTGCTCCCTCTGAACAATCGCCATTCCGAACCCTTGCGCAACCAAGAGTTGGATGAACGCGATGTAAACGCCCGCGATAGCGACCAGGCCGAACGCTTCTGGGTTCAGCAGGCGCGCCAATCCGGTATAGATGATGAAACCAAGAAGCTGCCCGCCCCAGCTGGCAGCACTCGCCCAAGCAACTCCTTGGACTATTTTCCTTTGGTTTGATCCGGGACTCATCGTTTTAGCTGTAGACTACCGACTTGAGATAGCAGGAAGCTCAAGAGGGAGCCTTCATGTCGAGAGTAGCTGGCGGCTCTTACGAGCGGTGCCTTGGTTCCTCGAGTGGAACTTGAGTAGCGCGGCATAGACATCAACGGTGGCTTTCCCCACAACGTCCCAAGAGTGCCGCTCTGACGCGTACTCGCAAATCTCCCGTCTCCGTTTATCCAAGTTTGCGAACAGATTACTTATAAAGTAGGACTCGATTGCCCTTGCCAGGTCTGCGGGATCTTCCGGCTTAAAGATAAACCCCGTCTCTCCTTCGACGATTTCCTCCTTCAAAGGTCCTACATCAGCAGCGAGAACTGGTAGTCCGAAACTGTATCCCAGGAAAAGAACACCACTTTGGTAGATGTACCGATAGGGTAGGGCAAGAACATCGGCAGCCTTGAAATAGATCTCGGTATCCTCGTCTGGAATGTACTCTTCCTTCAGCAGCACTCTTCCCTTCTGTACGTCTTCCTGGATCAATTGCCGAAGTCCGTTCCAATATTTTTCGCAGTTCTTTGGCCGGCCGGCGATGATTAGCCGATAATCGTTTTGTTTGTCCCAAAGTTGTCGGAGAGCGGCGACCAAGTATTCGAGGCCCTTATAGGGTGCGATGTGGCCAAAAAACAGGATTGTCTTTTTCTCATTTGGAATACCCAGCCGTTGTCTCGCTTCGGTGCGTTTGATTTGGGTATCAGAGATGGAATTATTGATCCCGAAGGGAATAACGGTGACTCGAGCAGACGGCACGGCGAAATCTGCGAGGAGGTCCGTCTTCATCTGTTTGGAGTGAACAAAAATGTGGTCGGCACAATGATACTGAAATCGCAAGGACAGCCGATTGAATACCGTGTCCGTGGAATCGCGTATGCGGGCATTGACGTTATGGACCGTCAGAACGACGGACTTTCCAAGCAGCTTGTAATAGAGCATCAGAAGTGTGCGGTCAAAGGTCTCAAATTTGTTGTTCCAGAGAATATGAAATATCTTCGGTTTAGAGATCAAAGCGTAACGAATCAGCCTGAAATAGTAGACTAAGACTCGTAGAATTTTTTTTTCAAAACTCGCATCCGGCCGCAGGTCGCCACGCAGATTGAGAAAGTTGACCCGGGCATTGCCGCGAAATTCCGGACAATTCAGATCATCGCTGCCAATTAGGTCCAGGGCTACCCCTTTTGAGATGAGCTGCGTTGCCAGACCGAATGCATAGGGCTTGTCGCCGCCTCCAGTAAGCAAGGCAACTTCGATCCGATCCATTGGACTCGAATCCTGGAGATGGGCCTTGCCGTCGGCGATTCCAAGGGATTTTTCCGCCGCATTTCCATCCGTCATACCGGCCTGCGCCACTTCGCGGGTATGGGAACTCATGCCGCTGTCAGCCGCTCTTCGAGAAGCTCACAGATCGCGTGGCCGATGGTAATGTGCATTTCCTGGATCCGGGCCGTTGATTTGGACGGAATGCAAAGGCAAAGATCACACGCCGACCGCATCATTCCACCGGATTCGCCCGTCAGACCAATGACAGTGACTTTGCTTTTACGGGCGGCCTCGATGGCGCGCAGAATATTCAGGCTGTTCCCGCTTGTAGTGATCGCCAGAAATACGTCTCCAGGCCGGGCATGGGCGGAAAGTTCGCGCGCAAACACAAATTCAAAGCCATAGTCATTTCCAATCGCCGTCAAGGAGGAAGTATTGACGTGCAACGCAAGAGCCCTAAACGGCTGCCGTTCCCGGAGAAACCGACCGGTAAGCTCGGCGGCGAGATGCTGTGCATCCGCGGCCGATCCGCCATTTCCACCGATAAGCAATTGCCCGCCGGCCGCTAACGATGAATAGATCATCTCCACGGCGCTAGAAACAGCGTCCGCGAGGTCGGGAAGGGTTTTCGCAACTTCCAGGTGCTCCGCCCAGATTTTCTTGATTCTATCTACTTGTTCGGTCGAGCTTGTCACGCTCGGACTCCTTCACATTAATTCTTGGGAGAAGGGCTGATGGTATGGGCACCAGGACCCGCCTCGGAACGGCGCTTCTCGACTCGGTACATCAATTTGTCCAGATACACCGTCAAAGCCGAGCGCATTTGGGAGAACACCCTCTGAGCCCGTTTGGTCGATTCCCAGCCAAAGATCGGTGTCATCAAGGCATACTTCCACCCCAATCGAGGCTCTTCCAGATGCCCGTGAACTTCTGCGGCCATGCTCTGTAGTTCAGCGACCAGATCCGGGCGCTCGGGGTAAAAACCCTGAAACCAGGTTTGCATATAGGTCAGACAAGCTTTCCGCACCCGCTCACTTTCTTCGAGCGATCGAAGGTATTGAATGTGCAATCTCATCGAGAGAAGCATTGCATTTTTCTTTCTGTCCGAGGTGCCGATATAGCTCCAGCGGTTTGACGAAATAATTCTGTAGAATACGCGCGCCTCCGGAACAAAACGCGTGCCTTCCGATGCCATGAGCACGCGACAGAAATATTCGCCGTCGTCATCCGAAATGAGCCGCGTATCCCAAGGCCCGGCGGCTTCGGCTAGTTCCCGACTGGTCAGCCAAGTTGCCGTCTGCATATGAAGATTTTCGCCCATCTTCCTCAAGAGCCACTCGACAGGGGTAAGGTCGTGCCACAAGGACGTTGGGATGAACCGTGCCCGCTCAGCACGGTAGTTGAAGTAGGCCCACGGCGAGGACAGGAGAGTCCGCTTGCTATCCCCTTCGCGCAGCGCTGCGAGTTGGCACTCGACTTTGTCAGGAGCCAGAAGATCGTCTGCGTCCAACCACTGAATATAATCACCTTGACTGAGTTGCAGGGCATGGTTCCGGGCCGCCGCGGCGCCCTGATTCTTTATGGTAACGACCTTCACCTCATTTGAGGCAAAGCGGCTCGCCGCCGCGGCTGTTTGATCCTTGGAACCATCATCTACGACGATGATCTCCTTGCGCGACCAGGTTTGCGAGATCGCCGAGCGCATTGTATCAGCGATCCATTCCTCGGCGTTATAAGCGGGAATTAGTATTGAGACGAGAGGTTTCATATTTATGTTGCTGCTGGCTCCCTAGTTTATCTTAGCCTCGATAAACATGTAGTGCTCCCCTCTAATCTAAGCAGTCAGGGCCGCATTCTTACTTAGTGATTAGAGCTAGGAAGCTAAAAAGGCCTCGTTCCGGCGGCGGTTAGGAATTCCATGATCTTAGGATTGGGTATTAGAGGGCAAATTCGGCTGCGTCGAGTGGGTCGCCGATACCGCAGCTTCGGCACCTTGTCCGTTGGTTGGCAAAGGCGGAGATTCTGTGGCTGGCTCGGGTCACTAACCTGAAACACCCTGACATAGTCCGAGTCGCAGGCTACCGCCATTAATACACCAGGATGACCACAACTAAACTCGCAATCGTTCTGCCAGAGGCACTGGGAACGACGCAATGTTGAAAATAAACAGGTTAGCCGTTTGATGGCAAAAACGGTCAAAACAATAACACGCCATGGCGCCAGCGAAGCAACCAAAGTGGAAAACCTTTGCCACAAATTGCTACTCGTTTCCCCAAGGCAATTTTCGGTTACTGGCAGGACAGAGTTTTGGTGCTTTCAGCCAAAGCAAGTAACTGCAGTCGAACGGGGGGAGGCTTCACTGTGGGCTATGCAATTCTCATTCTCTTGCCCTTTTTGCCGGGGAAGGGCTAATTGGTACGCTGTGCGAAGACTACCCATGGGTACAGTAGACTTCATTGTGGTTTCTGCGCACCATGGTTCCTAGGGGATAGAGTGCGATATCTTATGGGGAACGCTGGCAAAATGAAACTACTCGTTAATTTCTTCGTGGTCTTTTTTCTCGCCTTATTGCTATTTCTTGTGCCGTCCGCAAAGGCACAGGGAACTTTTACGGCAGCATCCAGCGCCGAATCCGATGTAAACGCGGTGATCAATGGGCCGACGCACAAGGCGGTCAATGGTGATGTGATTCAGATTCCGTGCAGCGGAGCTCAAACGGTAACCTGGACGAGCACGATTAGTACCACCGCAAGCATCAAAATCACGGCGCTTGGAGGGACTCCGAACACTAGCCACTCGACCTTTGGCGCGGGCACAAACTGCCTGACGATCCTTGATAACAACACGAGTGGTCCGCTCTTTAGCTTCAATCCGACTTATGACTCAACGAACAACGTTAGCACGCTTGAGAATATAAACATCGATCCCATAACGGCGTCCACGCACTTAGTATCGCCAGTCTTTTTCAACGGAACCTGTACGGCGAGCGGCTGCCCTCTAGTGCGAGCGGATAACATTTATTTTGGCAAGTCCGCCCACTGGACCGAAGGCGGTACTGGTGTTAATGCAGACTGGCTGATACGGGCGAACAACGTGTTTGGGGTATTTGACCATTGCACTACCCCGACTGGCACGCAAGTCGATTTCCTGAGCGGAGGTTTGGACTCCTATCTTGGAGTGGGCGACTACGGCGACAATTCTTGGGCTGCACCAGATACCTTTGGGCAGCAGGGCGCTCTCTACATAGAGAATAGTGTTCTTACCACCAATCAGGCGTTTACCGATTGCGAAAAAAGTCCGACAGGTAGTGTTGGAGGAGGCTGCCGACTTGTAGGAAGATTCAATCACCTGACTACGGACCCTGTTACCGGCAATTTCTTCGTGGCCTTCGGAGATCACGGTTTGGACACGGGTGGAAGGACACGCGGCGGCAGGCAAATCGAAGCCTATGGCAACACGCTAAATTGTGCCGCTGGGGCCTGCGCTTCTGGAATTTCTGCCTATCGCGGTGGAACCGGCTTTTCCTTCAACAACACGCTAACGGGCGGGTCTTACAACAGCATCCTTGGAAGCACAATATATCGGACGGTTTATGGCCCTTCTCCTTGGGGCTACTGTGGTGGTTTAAACTCCAAAAACCCGTGGGACAAGAACGACAATACTGTGTATTACAGCGGTACAGCCTCCGCCAGCGGCGGTCTGACGATGACTGATAGCTCGAAGAATTTCACGAATCTGACTCCGAGCGGAGCGCCCTACACGTTCTACGACGTCACGCAGAATTTCATGTCGGAAATCTCTTCGAATACAGCAACGACAATTAACGTTGCTGGTCCGATTTCAGAATCTGGCTGGAGCGGCATTAATAACGGCGACAGCTATCAAATCATCCGCGCAACCGTCTGTGCCGATCAAGGAGGGCGCGGGCAGGGGAACTACATATCCGGCTCGTCGCCTTCGTCGGCATCAGCCTTAAATGAGGCTCTCGACCCAATCTACGCTTGGAATAATTCAGCTTCGGGCTTGAATTACAGCTACTTCAATGGTCAGTACTCATCAAGGCTATTAACCAATCGGGATTATTACCTGGATACTACTAGCGCGACTCCGCCAGGAGCGCAAACATCACCCACCTCACCTTTCGATGGCTCAGGCTCAGGAGGGATCGGTGTTGGGCGGGGCACGCTGGCGAATCGCCCTGGGTGTGCATCCCCAACGTGCGCAACAGGAGTAGGCTACTGGGCAACCGACCAGGGCAACTGGAACCAGAGCGGTAGCGGGGAACAAGGACAGCTCTACGTTTGGAATGGCAGTGCGTGGACCGTCCACTACACACCCTACACCTACCCGCATCCCCTTGTTTCCGGCCAGACGACGGGAACCGGTGGGAATTCTCTAAATCCCCCAACGAGCCTGGCGGCAACCGTTCAGTAAGCTCCTTAACCAGGGGTAGGACACTAGCAGCCTCAGCTATGCACCAGCATTATGCAAATTAAGCCAGTGAAAATCCCGCCGGGGATGGCAGGTTTGTCATGCGGCCGATGAGGAACTGGACGATATGTTCGGCGGCATGACCATCGCCGTAAGGATTGGGGCGGCTGGTCATCCGCTTGTAGCAGGCCGGGTCGTCAAGGAGCGAACTCACGGCTTGGAAAATCCGCTCAGGGTCTGTGCCCGTAAGTAACGCGGTGCCAGCAGCGATTGCTTCAGGGCGTTCTGAAACTTCGCGCATCACCAAAACTGGCTTGCCCAGCGAGGGTCCCTCCTCCTGAATCCCTCCGGAATCGGTGAGCAAGATTGAGGCACGCTGCATGCAGGCCACAAAGGAGACATAGTCCAGCGGCGCGAGAAGCCTGACGTTGGGCGCCCCATCGAGAATTTCGTGTACGGGGGACTGTACGTTGGGATTCAGGTGAACGGGATAAACGATCAGCACATCGCGTCGTCTCTCCCCAAGGGCTCGAAGTGCCTCGCAGATTTGGCGAAATGGTTGACCAAAACTCTCTCTCCGATGAGCGGTAACTAGGATGATATGCAACTTCTCGGTGGGATCTAAGCGATGGACCGCCAGGCTCGGATCTTCGGCCAGACGCGCCTGCGTGAGTAACAGAGCATCGATAACCGTGTTTCCGGTAACCGATATGTTCTCCGGGCTGACTCCTTCCGCGAGCAGGTTGTTCCGCGAGACTTCTGTGGGAGCGAAATGGAAATCTGAAAGGTGAGTCGCGAGGCGGCGGTTGATCTCTTCGGGAAAGGGGTCATACTTCTTCCCAGTGCGCAGGCCGGCCTCGACATGCCCAATGGGAATGTGGTGGTAGTATGCAGCGAGCGAAGCGGCAAAGGTCGTGGTTGTATCCCCCTGTACAAGCACCAAGTCTGGCCGTTTTTGCCGCAGGACCCGGTCGAGCCCCGTCAGGCAGGCCGCCGTGACCCCGGCAAGGTCTTGTCCTGCCGTCATCACCCCTAGATCGTGGTCCGGTCGCAGGCCGAAGACTCGTAGCATCTGGTCGAGCATTTCCCGGTGCTGCCCCGTGACGCATATCTCGGTTTCGAAGTGCGCCCGATGCCTCCCCAGTTCGAGCACTACGGGCGCCAGCTTGATCGCCTCGGGCCGCGTTCCGATGACGACCATTACCTTTTTAGGTTTGTGGGTATTCAAGTTTTCCATCTAGATCCCCTGAAAAGCTTATGAACAAGCCAGAAGCTGTTACTGAACCTTCCGTAAACGGTCGTGCAGGGCGACTCGCTTCGCTTTAGCTGGTGCCAGTGCGCCGAGCGTCCTGGCCTACCGTTTTCAGTATTAGCTCGTATACTTTCTCTGCATCATCGTTGACGGTGTAAGGTCCGGTTTCGGACCCTGGCGCAAAACCCAACGCAGGACTTCAGTAGTGGCCCCCGCCTTTGCATCCCAAGTTAAGCACTCCCGCGCGTAGGACATCCCTTGCTGTCGCAGGCGATGAACGAGGTCCGGATTGCTCGCGAGATCAGCAAGAACCTTTTCCATTTCTGAGACTACTTCGGTCTCATTGGTAGGGGGAACCTTGTACCCCACATCTGGGTGAACGATATCCCCGGGCCCACCGTGGTCCAGGATCACAGGCACGGCACCACTCGCGAGACCTTCAAAGACCACGCCCCCGCCTCCCTCGCGAATGGCTGGAAGCACCACCACATCGGCAGATCGCAAGCGGTTGAGGACCTCTGCGTGGCTGAGCCAACCGCAGAAGGAGACAGCCTTCTCGATCTCAAGCGATCTCGCGAGCTGCTCGAGGCGGTTCCGCTCTGGGCCTTCGCCGATCACGGTAAACCGAGCCAAATCCTTTCGCAGAAGCGGAGCAGCCGCGCGCAGACCGAGGTAGCAAGCTTTCCGAGGAACCAAGGCGCCAACGAAAATCAGCTCAAGTTTGGCGCCGGGCTCCGGGTTGCGCGAGTCAGCGGAACACAGGGAGCGCGCAATGCCATTCTCCGGGACAAAAAACATCTTGTCGCGATAGGCAGCAAACTCGGCGCGCATGTGGTACGAAGCGATTATGATCGCTGCCGCGTGGCGATAGGTGGACCGAGCGAAAGGCAGATAGCGATACAGGCTCCGCACGCTCCAGTTTTTCTCGTCGGGCTGACTAAAGCCGGGCGCGGACCGCAAACCGCCATTGAGCGGCCCAATCACGAAGGGAATAGGTCCCTTGCGCAGGAAGAAAGCGAAAGGACTCGGCAAAGCCGGTGACATCGGTAGGAGGCGTAGAACGAGATCGAACTCGCCCGCAAAGATGCGGCGCCGCAACTGTCGCCAGGCGCACCATTCAAAAGCCAGAGAAAACGGAAACATTAAAGCGGTCAACCACTGCGTGTCAAAGTTGTTTCTTAAGAATGTGCGGAAACTCCAGTTAAAGATGCGATTGAGCAATGGCATGCGCACCACCTCGATGGTGCGAAACGGCGCGTTAGCGCGACGCACAGGGTCCTCAACGGGCGATCCAACAACAAAAGTGACGTCATGGAGTTGCGCGAGCGCTGCCGCATGACAATAAGCGACAAATGGGATGCTGACACTCTCTGGATTACAGTCCGGCGCTAACAGCAAAATGCGTAACCGACTCATGATTATGACCTCGAATTTGGCGATTTAGAAAAAAGTCTTGTTCCAACGACATTGACGAGAGTCGGGTTTGAGATTGATTTTGTGCGCTCTGAAGCAATAAGTTGGCTCAAGAAGGTAATTTTGTAACGAGGGTCTATTCTTGATTTGCCAAGCATTTCCAGAAGATCTCGATAGTGCTGTCTGCACACTGTTCGAGCACCTGCAGAAATTCGCTTGAGGTTAGCCACCGCTCCAGCGCTAACCCCCGTTCGCAATCAACTGCGTAGTTGAATTTGCTATTGACGGCGAGGCTCCCAAGCAACGAGACGCACTGCAGACCCTCTGGCCGAAATTCGGGGAGGTTCACTTCAAATGAGAGGTAAGGAACAGGGTGCCGAAGGCCCCGTATCACGTTCAGCTCATAACCCTCAACATCGATCTTAATGAAGAGCGGGCGTCCGTACACAGCGATTAACTCTTCAAGGGTGGTCGTTTCGACGGTTCTGTGCTGCACGAAATCTAAGCCGAAGTGGTCATACGCATGCCGTGTTTTGTTTCCGCTTAACGTGGTTGCCCATTTTTGACTGAGCGTATTCACGGCCGATCCGGGACCGTCAATCCACATCGATTCCGTCGTATTCTTGTCGCTCACCGCTTTGCCGACAATCACAACAGGCCTTCGGGCGAGGCGGAACTTCACGAACTTCTCCTGTAAAATCAATTGATTCGTTTCATCCGGTTCCATCGCGACTACTCGTGCTCCCATTCTCAAGAACAAATCCGTCTTGAAGCCTTCGTTTGCGCCAACGTCGAAAATCAGGTCCCCATGGCGCAGTTCAGGGAGGAGACGGCGGTAGAAATCGATCTGCCTGTCCCTGGCTAGGATCCAGTCCTTGTCCGCAACCCTCCGGTAAAGATCATGGATACTTGATGCCCTTAGTCGGTGGTAGAGTCCAGCGCTTTTTAACATTGTCAGAGTCTGCCGTTTGAGAAATTTCATAGTCACCCCCGTTTGGCCCAGGAACCCAGGCAGATTCAACCGGGTGGTTCATCTCCAGGTAGCAGCGTCATGCTTTAGCCAGCCTCGGTGAGGCGATACAATTGATTTTTATTTTGATCTGGCGGATTACCACGCCTATTCATCCGAGTGAAATCAAGTGGTTTGTCGCCGCAAGATTTTTCCAGCCACAGTTCGGCTGGCAGGTCTCCTAGCAAGAGCATGTCTGGCTGGCAACTGCGGGGGCCGATCGGGGGATACGTCAAGAGGCGGCGATGCTCCGTCGCCGACGCCGGCAGCGATGCTGCTCGCTTCAATGACTGCGAGGAGAAAGAATATCCACATTGGGAACATCATGCGGAAGCCGGCCTCAGTGACGCTATAGACTATTGCAGTCAAAACATAAGCTATCAGTAGGCTGCCGAGTTGCGGGTCGCGGCGAAAGGCTTTGACAGAGCGGCGATATCCGTCGATCAATATCAGTCCAATTAGACCGAGTCCCAGCCATCCCAGCTCAAGGTAGGCCTCTATGTAGCCGTTGTGAGCCTCGTTGAGAGGAAGACCCGGGATCACTTGCCATAACCTATCGTGTACAGATGGGCTGAGCCAGAAGCTTTCGAATCCAGCTCCAACCAACGGATTGGCCGCCATCGGGATAACAGCCGCCCAGATGTCCGTACGCCCGGTGAGCGTCGGGTTCCGACCCAAGGCACGAGCCGCGCTCGCTCCACCCCCGAGTAACATAACCAGACCAGCGCTCACAGCAAGCGATAGGACGAGTACGTGCACTGCGGCGGGTTTACGCCTCATGAATCCCAGTCTGGTCGTCAACATCAGCCCGGCTCCCAAAAGGAAGCACACGAGAGAGGTCGCTGAATTTGCAGTTATCAATAGCCATACTCCAATGCCAAGCAGCGTCCCTTGTGCCAGCAGGTGTCTTCTGCGGTCGGGGGGCATTTCGTCCGGCCGGAAGAGCGCAAGAACTCGCCAAACCGCTCCCAGTGAGAGAATAAATGAAATTACTCCAAGAATATTCTTGTCGTACGTGATGCCGGTGTTCATCTGCGCTCCGGTCCATGCGTCATACGTGCGGCCAAGATGCGGATAATATTTGATAAACAGCAGAGAAAGAGGCAGCAAAATGAAGCCAGTGCGAGAAAACAGGCGACGAAGAGCGGCGACCGGCTGGCCATCCGTTAGAACAATGAGAATCATCGCCACATCCCCGATCGCCTTAATCCATCGTTTGAGTGCCACGCCCGGGTAATCCGACCAAATAATGCTGAAAAGACAATAGAGGAAATAGATCAGAATCGGAAAGTTGGCGTGGAGGAAAGTGAGTGTCCGGCGTCCGCGATGGACGAGGACACATATAGCCGCGATCAACAATATCTGGAAGAAAGCCCCGTCAATGGGGCTGCCCTCGAGCGTATTGGCTCCGGCTGAGTAAGAAGGCCCGACGCCGAACCAGAATGATACGGGCCTTGATCCAACGGCCAATATGTAGACAACAGGGAGCCACAGCGCCTTGGAAGTCCGGATGGATTTGTCTCGATCCAGGTAGAAAAGTACGGCGATTCCGCAGACATAAACCAGGCTCGCAATTGAAGGGTTCATTTTATGTCAGTTCAGATAAAGCTCGGAGTTGGCATCGGAAAGTCATCTAGCATCAACAAAAAGTGGAGCCGCAATCCAGTTTGTTAAAAGGACTCGAATAGTTAAATATGCAATTAATTAATGACCAGTAACTCTTCATCGAATTGCCGCTTCCTTTCGCCTCGTCCCGCACGATCACAATGCCCGGTTGCTGAATGCCCGATCATAGGCGGCAAGCAAATTCCCAACCGAATGTTCCCAGGCCAGTTCCCTCTCGATTCTCCTTCTTCCAAAGTCTCCCATCTTCTTACGCTCTTCGGGATTCTCGAGCAACCAGATGATTTTGTTAGCGAAATCCGCGACGGGATCTTCTTTCCGGGCGTACAGAGATGCTTCCCTGGCGCTAAACCTACCTTCCTTCGACTCAAATTGCACAATTGGTTTGCCAAGAGCCATATACTCCATGATCTTAATCATGGTAGATATGTCATTCATCTCGCATGGTTTGTCCGGGTTTACGCAGACGTCGGCAGTTGAAAGAATGTCAAGCAGTTGCTCGTCGGGGATTCTGCCCGTGAAATTAACAGTTTCCTGTAGCCCTTTCTTCGTCACACTGTTTGCAAGCTCAGCGAGCCCCGGTCCGCCGCCGACGCACGTGAAGTGGATATCGTGCCGCCCCATGTTCTTGATATGAAGAGCGGTGTCCAGCAGGATGTCGAGCCCTTCCTGAACGCTCATATTTCCGACGTATCCGACCAGGTAACGCTTGCCGTATTTGAGCTCCGGCTTCGGGGCTAATGCTTTGAAAGTCGACGCGTCGGGCCCGTTTCGAACAATAAAGACATCCTGAGGAGACTTCTTACCCCGGCTTATCGCCAAATCTCTGTAGCTGAAATTCGTGACGATGACGATATGGCTGAATCGATAGGTCATTTTCTCAAGCCATAACTGAATGTCATAAAATATCCCTTTCTTCCCGTACTTCGACAGATAGAGTTCGGGATTCGCATCATGGTGGTCGAAAATGTACTTTACGCCGAGAATCCTGAACGGGAGGGCGACGAGAAAAATGTCGTCGGGCGGATTACAGCCCTGAATTACGTCGAATCCGCGCCGAAAATAGATCCACCACGCGTAGAGAAATTGCCAGAATAATGCGCAGCTGTACTCGTTTAAATATCCTGCGGAGCTATTTCCCTCTTTTGGCATAGGGTGCCGATAGATACGTACCCCTTCGAGCTCCTCGCAGTTGCGCGAGAAGCCTTTTCCTCTTGGGCACAACACGGTCACTTCATACCCGTTCGTGCGCAGGGAAGTTGCCTCCTTCCAGACGCGCCTATCAAACGGAACCGGCAGGTTTTCGACGATAATGAGAATTCTTCGGTTCAACAGGAGACGCCTTTCTTACAGTGATTTATATAATCCGGCAAGCGCACAGAGCATTGTCGCTTGTCCCCAATGCAGTGTCGGGGTTTTGTTAACGATCCATGGCGAATAACGTCGATAATAAAAATAACCGGCGGGGTCCTGCATGTTTTCAATCGTCCATTTGGCAACTTGCAAAGCCAGAGGAATGCTGTCGGGATCTTGGTCGCTAAAGAACACGAGCGTGTCGATGGCCTGAGAAGAGCACTGAATATCGATCGGAAGCGTTTTCCGATCATAATATCTGGGTGTACCGTCCGGGAGAAAAAACGTGCGCTTCCAGTATTCGTAGCCCCTCCTCATCGCGCCCTCAAATCGGTCGTCTCCCGTTGAGTTGATGTAATGCTTAACGCAGTCAAGCACGTACGCCGTATGGAAATTGTCAACCCAGTGTAGATTTGCCTTCTCGCCGTAATACCACGAAAAATTCGAGTTTTGATGGTTAGCTGTATATTGAATCGCCTTTTCCGCTAAGGCTCTATACGATTCGATTCCCGTACGGGAGTAAGTTCGCGCCAACAGACTGGCGCCGAGTGTATTCGCATTGTGAACCTGTGAGTTTTGGGAGGGAATATAGCTAATGCAAAGAGCGTCCCCCTCGGCAAACCTTTCAAGATCACAGGAAATGTGTTCGCAGGCGCTCCGCGCGACATCCAAGTATCCTTGTTTCTGGAAATGATCGTATGCATCAAGAAATGCGTGGCCAATCAATGACGTCCAAACGATTGTCGGCACACCTCTAGGAAGGTAAAAACTTCTCGATTGATAATCGAAATGATTTCCCCAGCATGCTCCCGAATAACCCTTAGATTGGTTCTGCATCAACCATTCCAGCGCAAATTCCGCCTTATCCGCCCAATGCCCCTCACCGGTGACTTGATGGAGTCGGATAAACCCACGGGCCAGAAATCCCATGCCTTTGCTAGAATGGCTCTTGGGGACACCAAGCATAGGGCGCAAATTAATCGGGAATCTGCGGACGCCTTGTTGAAGCACAGTGCGTAGGAAATTCGTCTCGAGCGTAAGGGGACGCAAATACTTTGAGTTCAGCCCGTCAAAGGTGTCATACCCCCGATACTCGTTGCGCTCAAGCCACCTAGAAAGCCGCTCGATCGATTCGAAGATCTGGCCCTTCGAGATCCGAATACGAGTTCTGGGCATAATCTCTTCACCAACAGAAGCCGTCGTACTTGCCATTTTCGCTCCTACCAGTCGTTACCCGCACGAAATCAACCAAATGTTGCTCGTCGCGCAAGCGGCTCAGAACACTTCGAAATTCAGGATCATCGTTGCCGACGACGATTGTTTGTGCGTGTGCCAAAACCGCATCAATATTATCTACCATCAGCCTGGAGATGTGCGGTATGTGGTTAAGAATGAAATCGCGATTGGCTCCGATAAGGCTCGCCAGTTTCACGTTCTTATCGAAGATGCGTAGGTCGTAGCCCTTGCCGATGAGACGTTCGATGACTTCAATCATGGGGCTTTCACGCAGATCGTCCGTTCCAGCCTTAAAACTGAATCCTAAAATGCCGACTCGCTTGTGGCCTTTATGCATTACGAGCCTGAGGCCTCTTTCAATCTGCAATTCGTTGCTCGGCAGAATTGAATTCATGATCGGCAATTCCAAATCGTGCAGCTTGGCTTTGTACGCCAAAGCCCGCAGGTCTTTGGGCAAGCACGAACCGCCAAATGCAAAACCGGGCAAGAGGTAGGCCGGCGAAATATTCAATTTCTTGTCTTGACAGAAAATCTTCATAACTTCGTGCGCGTCGATCGAGAGAGACTTGCAGAGATTCCCAATCTCATTCGCAAATCCGATCTTGAGTGCATGCCAGCTGTTGTCGACGTACTTGACCATTTCGGCCGTTTCGAGGTCTGTTCGAATCAGCGGGGCGTCGAGTTTCGCGTAGAGCGCAGCCAGCACATCGCCGCTGCCACGATCTGATTCTCCGATCACCGTCTTAGGTGGGGAGTTGAAATCCTTTACAGCAGAGCCTTCGCGCAGAAACTCCGGATTGTTGCAAACACCAAAATCGATTCCCGCCTTTTTCTTGGAGTGTTCTTCCAGAATCGGTATAACGATTCCGCGCATCGTTCCCGGCAAAACGGTACTGCGGATAACGACCGTATGGTGCACGGATTTGCGCCTAAGTGCCTTTCCGATCTGCTCACAAACCCGTCGAATGAATGTCAAGTCGAGATTCCCGTTGCCCTGGCTTGGCGTGCCCACGCAAACAAATGACAGCTCAGTAGTGTGAACGGCCTCCTCCTGATCGCACGTTGCGCGGAGTTGACCTGCCTTTACCGTCGCTTCAATCAGTTCGCTGATATCCGCTTCAATGATAGGTGACCTACCTTCATTGATCAGGTCGACCTTCGTGGGCACAGCATCCACACCAACGACTTGATGGCCCTCATGGGCAAGGCATCCCGCTGTAACCGTTCCGACATAACCCATTCCCAAAATACTAATCTTCAAGAGAACGCCCCTTTAAATCCCGTATTTCGCTTGAGCTGGTGTGTCTTTCTGATCCCGCACTTGCCTTACTCTCCGGCTTGTTGCAGAGCTCTAATTGGGTAGTACTTCTCGACTGATAGCAGTGAAATCGGTCTTAGCAATGGAGACGTTATGTAGCCTAGGCGGCAGTACGGCTTGTATTGCAAAAAGTATTCTAGGTGCGCGGTTTCGGTCGCAGAACAAGTATCGTAGGACGCGAAACGTGCTCATAACGTCGCTTTTCGACGACATCGAATTCTCTTTCCATCAGCTGCACCATCGCCATCGGCCTCGACTTGTCCGCTCCGGCATGCTCTGCGTCGGAGGTCGCGATTCTAATAATGAAGACCCCGTTTGTTTTGAGGTACTTTGTATAGTGATTGAGCGTTTCCTTGATCTTACCAATTGGAACGTGATAGATCGACTCACGGAAGAGAATCACGTCGAATTCTTGCGCGGGTGTGTAGTTAACGAAATCGTGGCACACGAAGAAATTCCTATCGCCGCGACCGGTTTCCGCTGTTCGTCGCCGGGCCTTGGCAAGAGCTTCTTCGGATATGTCAACGCCGATGTACTTCTGATACGCGGCTGTAGACAGCTCGTTCGCCGTATTGCCCGGTCCACACCCGAGATCGAGAATGCTTCCGTTGTTCGCGTACTTTTCGAGGTTCTCATAGACGCAGTCGCCTTCGGTGTGATCAATGAAGTCCCACTTTGTACCGGCAAATTCTCTATCCCAGAAATATCTCTTCAAGTTCGACGGCCCGTAGCTCTTAAAAAATGCCACAATAAAGTTTGCACTGCGCGCCGCAATCTTCATCCCAATATCTCCTTGAATAACCTGAGAATCAAAATGCTTACGAGGAACAACAATGAGCGCGACTCCTCTTATACACTTGCCGGTGGTATCTAGCGAAATGAGGCTCGCGCGAGCAGAAACCAGGACGTCAATTCCTGAGTGCTAGTGAGTTGCCACGATACGAGGGGAAGGGCACCCCGGATCCGTCAGGCATTCCGCCGTATCTTCAAAAAGGAGGAGGAGACCTGCCTTATGCGTTCGACGCCAAAGTCGTGGCTGCGAGCCGAACTCTCCACCACTCCAACATGTCGTCAAGGGTGATCGAGAGCGGAATCTTGGGATTCCATGAGCAACGGGTGCGGAATTTCGTCGTATCGCCTGCAATGACCGGCTCGTCAGAAGCCCTCATCAACGCTGGATCCTGTTGTGTTTCAAAAGGCACGCGGACTTTAGCTCGGATCGCGTCGATCAGCTCTTGGACCGAATAAGTATCTGCAGCGCCAACGTTGTAAACCTCACCTAGTTCCCCCCGCCCAGCCGCGACCCAAAGAGCACGTACGAGGTCGCGGACGTCGCCAATGGCCCTGCGACTCATTAAGTTCCCGGCCCTTAAAAAGCCCCCTTTGTTGATTCCAGCCTCTATCTCAATGGCTCTTTTTGTGAGGTCAGAGCAAACATCACCGAGTTTTCCAGGTCCCGTCGTGTTGAAAATTCGAACCCGGACCGTGGGAATTTGATAATTTATGAAATATTGCGAAGAAATCAGATCCTGTCCCACTTTACTCACTCCATAGGGGTGGAGCGGACGAAGAGGATGCGTTTCGCGAACAGGCAGGTCCTCAGCCGCAACGGGACCGTACTCCGCGCTAGAGCACGCGACCACGACCATCGGCTTCGTGGCCAGCTCCCGCAGAGACTCATATAGGTTAATGGTGCCCCCTAAGTTAATCTCAACAGTCTCCAGAGGTTTTTCCATCGAGACAGTTGGGTAGCTCTGCGCAGCCAAATGAAATATGCGTTGCGGGCCAAATCGTGAGATTAACTTGGAAAGAAGGCTAAAGTCCCGGACATCGCAACGCTCAAATGAAGCGTTGGCCCAAGGCTCTAGCGGCTCGCAGACGTCAATCCCAAGAACCGAGGCCCCTGATTCGAGGCACACCTGTTTCAAAAAGGGCCCCATAAATCCTGCCGCTCCCGTAATCAAGACATTCACGATTGAGTCTCGCTTTCGAAGATATTTTCCATTTCGACTTTGTTTAGGATTTCCTGAGCCTTCTGATATCGTTCCGGTGTCCCTATGTCTATGCACTGGCCGTCGTAGACAAACGTCTGAATATCTTGGCCCTTTGCGAGCCATTGAGGAAATAGCTCTTCTTCTAGAGAAATTTTCCTCCCTAAGGGGATGCCTCTGATGAGATGTTTGTCCAAGACGTATATTCCTGCACTGAGATAGCGAGCCTCGGGAACGAGGCGTTTCTCCGCAAAGTTCTTAAGCTTCCCGTTTTGACCCACCACGATCGATCCCGCATCGGGTCGAATGCCAGGTATAACTACGACTGTCGCGACTGAATCACTGGTCCTATAGGTGGTCACGAGAGCGTCCAGGTTGGCGTTAGTATAGCTGTCCCCATTTAAGACGACGACATCATCTGTCTCGATATGATCAAGCGCTTGGCGCAATGCGCCTCCCGTCCCCAATGGGGACATTTCAGTCGAATAAACGAGATACAGGCCAAACGCCTCATCGCCGAAATATTCACGAATCACTTCATGCTTGTATCCGACACTTAAGATTACTCGCGAGAATCCATGCCGCCTCAGCTGTTTGAGAAGCAGTTCCATAAACGGACGTCCACGTATAGTTGCCATCGGTTTGGGAGCCTCGCCTACCACTCCCCTCAACCGAAGCCCAAATCCCCCGCACAGAACCACTACATCCGGAGTTTCAACCATGGGCTAAACCGTTACAGCCGGAACGGATTCGTGAGTCGCTTCAGGCTCATAAACTACGACGTGACTGCCACGATTTGAAAACGCAAACGGCACGCACAGCAATTTTCGCAACCTCAGAATCAATGCTTCGCGGCGTTCCGGCGGTACGAAGAACAGCATAAAGCCTCCACCACCTGCCCCCAGTAGCTTTCCGCCAATCGCTCCGGCACCACGACCAGCTTCGTAAATTTCATCGATCAGCGGATTAGATATCTTGCTGGTGAGCGATCTTTTGAGAATCCAGCTTTCGTGCAAGAGATTTCCAAACTCTTGAATCTGCCGGCGTCCATTCGACACAATTTCGACGGCCTCCTCAACCATCTGGCGCATCGTCGTAAGCTCGGCCGCTCGCTTCGGAGTTTCTTTTACCTGCTCTTTTGCGATTTCCGATGCTGTGCGCGCAAACCCAGTGAAAAACAGAACCATATGATTCTGAAGCTCGGAGAGCCTGTCAGCCGGGGCGAGCATTGGTTTTACTTGGATCCCTCCGTCAATCTCAAAAGTGATGTGATTGAACCCGCCGTAAGCCGCGGCGATTTGGTCCTGCACGCCAACCGCTTCGCGTAGAACCTCTTGTTCAACGTGGATGGCATCTTGGGCAAGCGAGTGTTTGTCGCGCATGCGATCGCCAAGGGCATAGAGTCCAAGAAGAAGTCCCACGGTAAACGCCGAACTCGTTCCCAGGCCCGTTCGCGCCGGCAAGTCGGCCACATGGTGAATCTCAACACCATCCCGAATTCCCATGAATTGTAGACAGCCTCTCACAGACGGATGCTCTATTTCTTCGTTGTTTGCGACATTTTCGACCTTGGAATATGAGATGCGGCTTCGGTAATCAAAAAAGGGTGGAAGTCTTCGGCATGTAATGTAGCAATATTTGTCGATCGCGGTGGACAACACGGCCCCGCCATGCTGCTTATACCAGATCGGATAATCAGTTCCGCCTCCAAAAAACGAAACGCGAAGCGGAGTGCGTGTAATAATCATGCCTCACTCCAGGGGCAAACTGGCTTTTCGGAACTCCAGGCCCATATATCAAATTGTAATCCGACGAACGGAGAAAAGACCCAGTCAGAGCGACCCGCCAACGATTTAGCTAACTGCTTAGTCAATGCTTTTACTTGGGATGCGACATCAATTTCGGAGAAGCATACGAACGGGTAACAATAAAAAATCGGACCATCATAACGCCAACCTCCATGAAGTTGCGGATGATTGCCCGAGCTTATAATCAGTAGGACAGGTCTAGCCATCGAGAAAGAGCCGGTGAATTAACTCCAAGGTAAGAAGTTTGTGAATCGCGCTCGTGTAGTTCAGGCCACCCTCGATATGCCCGTTTACAATCGATTCAACCGCCTTGGGTTCGACGTACGGACGAGAAAGGGTTCGGTGGTCGAGCAGTATCTCTCGCACGTATTTGGAAAGAGTCTCTCGATACCAAATGCGAAAATGAGAGATCTTGTGCCTGCCCAGGAAAATACGCTCGGCATGAAGAGGAGCGAAAACGTGGTCAATGCGGGAAATCCACTGAGGCATCCCGTAATCGTATGCGTATTCGGCCTTAAATGTGAATTCAAAGTAAGCCCTATTAATACCGGCCACGAAGCGATTCGGCCCTCCGACGCCACGATCGCTACGCATCCTGCCAAGCTCTGGACTGCCGTCTTTGATCAAGCGGAGACGAATGTCCCCATTCAGCCGGTCAGACTTGGGGGCACGGAAGACAGTTTGAACGAAGCCATTGTCCAGGTAAGGCGACCGCACTGTCAGCTGAGTGTTTTCCAAGGATAGGATTCCCTGGTGGTACCAGGGGGACTGCCGAAAAGCGGCGAAGGTTAACGGATGTTCGCGGCGCACCTCGGCGTAAGTCTCCTCTGCCTGGCGAACATAATTGAGAAATTCCGGACGGAATACTCCATGGGGTGGAGGTACCGCCTTGAACATCACGGCCTGGCGAATTATTTCACTCCCATACGTTCCCACCACTTTTGCCGGCGCTATCTTTCGAGCCTTTTCGCTGACATACAGGTCCGAAGCGCGGTATACGTCGGCGCCTCCTTCCGTCAGATATACGCTGCGCTCCGCATAATGCGGGAAACGGGACAGAAACTCATCGCCGATAGTGATCACCTCATGGGGTTGTCGGCTGAACTTCGCGATTCGCCGCGCCACCTTGACATCCTCACATTCCCGAAATGTCCCTCCAAACGTGTAAAAAGGCATCGCACCCGGAGCCGACTTATGCCATGCCATGATCATTCGGGTGTCCAGACCGCCAGTCAGAGTCATCGCCACCCGTTCAGGGCCAGCAAAATAGAGAGGAAGGTGCTTCGAAAAAACATCCCGAAGTCCCTGATAGTAAGTTTCCGAATCCAAAGGCGCTTGCTCTTCCCATTCGCGCGGGTGAAAATATTCGTTTTTCCGCTTTAGTTCAGCGTTCTCAAAGACCCAAACTGACGCAGCAGGTATTACGTGAATGTCCTTGAAGATCGTCCGGTTGCTCAGCACACAGCTGCAGGCCACAAATTCGCCGATGCCGACGGGATCCGGCTCACGCAATTCAGGGCGCACAGCCAGGATAGCCTTGGATTCGGCGGCAAAATAGAACGCTTCATTCGATTTGTAGTAGCAGAGCCGATGCATCCCGTACCGATCATTAAAAAGTTTGGCGGTACCATGTCGCCGGTCGACAGCTATCCCGTGAAAGAGTCCATTTAAGGCCAGCGGGAAATTCGCATCCTCCTCGTAAAGGTGTACAAGATACGAAGATTCCTGTGCGCGGACTTCATGTCCTTTCCTTTTTAGATTCTGAATAGTCTCCGGCTCGGGATATTCCTGCCCGGAGAAAACCAGAGTAACTTGGCCGTCCTCGTTAATGAGGGGCATCCCCTCACAGAAAGATCCCTTTCTGGCAGTCCATCCCACGTAAACTCCGAGGGCCTCATCAACCCACATCCCCGTTTCGTAGAAAGACTCGTGACGAATACTCTCTACCATGCGAGACAAAGCCGCCTCGGCGGCGGCCCGCGGCATCCTGGTTATTAGACCCACGATCCCTGGCATGGCCTCTTTACGCCTCTCTGACCGGCTGAAATCTACGTTCGTGCCACGCCTTTCGAAAATCGCGGAGCCTAACCGCCAATGACTCCGGAAGACGATCAACGAACCGACGGTGCAGGCCGAGGCGAAAAGCAACGCGCCCGAGTGGAGTCAAGGGAATGTAGTATCTGGGCAGATCCAGACGCCCAAATCCATTCACTTCTTTGAAATGACTCAAACTGTCACCCTGCTTCTTGCCATAAGCAAAGTTTTCATACACCAGATAAGAGATCCCGCGCTCCGCGCAGCTTTTCACCGCTTGAGCAATCAATGCATTAGTGGGAGCTTTGTCTTTGTGCTGAATCATCGAAAGTATGTGGACCAAACACGCGTGCGTGCGCGTTTCATCCATCACTAGCTTGATAAAGCCGATCATCGTGTCGCCGACAAACGCTCCAACGTAGATGCTACGTTCGGGAAATGTGCCGGCATATTCTCGTGCCCGTTCGACGGTCATCCCGTAATGAGGAAAGCGTTTCCCTTGTCGAACAGGAGCCTCATTGTAGATTCCACAGATACCTCGGAAAAGCGCTTCATTACATGCCACTTCGCGCAGCACCACTCCGCGTTTCTCAGCCTGACGGGCGCGGTTCCGGGGGAATGATCGGATTTGCTGATTCCACCAGTGTTCGAAGGTAGATACGGGCAGAACCGCTAGATTATCCCATTCCATCGGGTAAGCATATTGCGGCGCCGTTTCCGGCAGTTTCTGTAGAAATGTGAAAAGATCGATACGCGTGCCGCACTTCTTCAGGCCATCCAGGAGTGTCTCCGGGTCCTCCGGAGAATTGTATTTATCTCCGTCGATTTGCGCGACCCGAATCAATCGTCCGCGAACCCTTATGTCCTTACCGCAAACTCTCATAACTCTACCCCTTCTGGCCGGACAGCATTGTTTCCTGGAGATCTCGTCAGATCGGAATTAAATCAATCGGTGAACGCTCTTGCTGATAGCTCACTTCGAAATATTGGCGCCCACAATCACAGGGGGATCGTTCGGAACTGCTGCACTGTGTTTTCCCAGTTGGGCGAAAATTGAATCCATAATTTTCGCGGTCAGCAGAATTTCGCGATAAGGAATGGGTTCCGCAGTTCCTTCAAGAATTGACCGGTAAAATGACTCGATCAAGCACTTCATTCCTGCTTTCATTTGGAAATCGTTTCCCAGAAAGTTTCTCATATTCGCAGCCAGATTTTGCAGATTCTGTTTCGCCATGGTCAATGGGGGGACGAATTTTTCCATGTAGCTCTTGTACCTCGTGCCCCGCAATTTAATTAAGGTTTCCTGGTCCTGATCGAGAATCAATCCGTTCTTCGGCCCGTAAATGCGAAACTGGTGCAGCTCGGGGCGCATCTGCGACGAAAACGTGAAGTAGGCCGTCGCGCCGTCGTCATCGTTAATCAGCACGCGCAATTCGTCGATAATCTCCGTCTCGCCCATGCTCCTCAAAAGATTGCTGGTGCGTCCCGACGCAATTACCTCCGGCGATTGGCTCGTGAGGAATTCCGCGATCCTGGCGATTCCGTGACTGATGATGTTTTGCAGCAACTTGCCCGGCAGGCGCCGAACCCAATGCTGTTTGTCCCCCAGCAGAGCCCCAGCGTAGGCCGATTTGCCGAGTTCGTAGCAGTAGTAACTCTCCATGTGCACGGCCTTCCCGCCGAGGAATCCGCTTTGTACCAGAGCACGCATGCGACGCGTCACATGACTAAATTGGTCATCGTGACCGGCCGTGATTTTAAGGTTCTTCTGCAGCGCCAGCGAAATGAGTTCCTGTGCTTCGCCCTCCCAAACCGTGAATGGCTTCTCTACGTAAACGTGGCACCCTCGCAAGAGGCAGGTTTTGGCTAGATCGAAGTGGCCCTGAGGCGGCGTGGTTATGTGAACTACATCCGGCCGCGCAACATCCAGCAACGCCTCGACGCTGCTGAAATATCGTTTGATGGGGAACCTCTTGAACAATTGTTCCGCCATCAGAGGTTCGCGGTCGCACACCCCCACGATTTCGCATCCCCCAATTCTCCGGATCTGGGACGCGTGCGAATCCGCGATCTTGCCGCATCCGACGATGCCTACTTTAAGCACTTGCTTTCACTCTGCAGCTTTCGAAAAAACGGCGTAATCCCTCTTCCGTCGGCACCTTCGGGCTCCAGCCCACTCTGCTTTTAAGCTTCTCATTGCTATAGCGCGTTTTCTTCCAGTACGCATGCCATCTTCTTCGGTTGAACACAGGAGGTAATTGTTCTCCCGACCAAACGGCATATTTTCCCCACAGAGCGCAGAGTGCATAACTCAAAAAGTGCGGAACGTAGAGAGAGGGGAAGGCTTTGACATAGCGCTTATACAAACGCAGGAATCTGCGGCTCGAGGGAAGATCGTCGTCGACCACGTTGAACACTTCCCCGTCGATACCCTTTTTCAAGCCCGCCAATACGATCGCTTCGGCACAGTTCTCCACAAAAGTGAAGGGTATGCTATTCGACCCGCCTAGGTGCAGAAAAATCCCAAATGTGCCAATCCCCACGCGTCCAGTGATGCCTTCGTTCCCGGGTCCGTAAACCTGGCCAGGTCTCACAATCACGTAGGGAATTCCAAGTTTGTTGCCATACTCCTCCACGATTCGATCCTGCTCCACCTTTGCAAAGCAATACGCTTCTCCGCGCAAGTGCGCGGGTTCTTCTACCGGGCATGATTCGTCCAACAATCTTCCTCGCATCTTCTCTCGATTCGAATACACGGAAAAGGAACTGATGTTCACGAAGCGTTTCACACATTTGTGGCTGGCGCTAGCATCGAGCAGATTCCGCGTAGTCACTACGGAGTTGATGAATGCATCGGGAAACGACTTTTCGCCACGGCCAGCAGCCAGGTGAAAAATGACTTTCGCGTCCTTGGTGGCGGCCAGGCAATCTTCGCGCGACAGAAGGTTTCCTCTCACGAACCCAAGTCGCTGTCCATCGCGGCGGAGATTCGACAACGCTGCCAGGCGCGTTTCGCTGCTCGATGGCCGGGCAAAGCATCGCACATTCCGAAATCCGTGATCTACCAAGCTCTGGATCACGTGCGTACCGATAAAGCCGCTTGCCCCTGTGACTAGGATCAAATCGTCCTTCTCGATGATGAAATCGTCGACCTTGGCAGCGACTGGCTCTCTACGCTCCACTTCTATGCCACCAGGAGTCCCATTCATTGACGAATCGGTTGCCAAGATAGAATCCTATCCTCGTACAGACTCAATTTCCTAGATGATCGTTGCGGTGAGATGGAGCCGTCGTTCGACCAGGCTCTTCAGTCGTTTCATTTGGTCGCTTTGGCGAAGCTCCATCAGTTCACGCGGCATGGTTCGTTCCACTCCACGAATCGAGTGCCAGAAGAAGGAAACCAGGACCAGCAGCCCTCCAACGACGTACGGCTTATACTGCATCTGATAAAGGCTTCGAAATAGTTCCCACACCGGATGGTTCCCGAGAAGATAATCCTTCCGCCCCATTTGCCATCTGCCGCGGAGCCCTGTGTGCAGCGCCCCTCCCTGGCTCCGATGGTGTACGAAGGTTATCTCGGTAAACGTTCGCGTCTCCCAACCCTTGGTGCGTGCACTTAACACCGCCATCAGATCGATGCCCCCGGTTTTCACCGCCGAGTAACCACCGATCGCTTCAAAGCATTCCCGCCTGAACATTTGGATCATTCCGGAAACGTGCTCGACTCCCACTAGCTCATAGTTGTAGCTCAAGTTCCCTTCGAGGAATGCTGTGCCAGCCACTCCAAGCTTCGGATTCTCGGCAAAATGGGTCATCAAGAATTCGAAATAGTCCGGATCGAACGAAACGTCGGCGTCCAGGTTGCCGATAACGTCGTATTGCAGACCGGTCAATTTCTCCCGTCCAGCGTTGACGGCATAAGCCTTTCCCGCAAAATGCCGCTCTCTGCGCTCAGGCATTTGTACCAACTCGATCCACGGATGCACCGCGGCGTATCTTGACACAATTTCGCCGGTGTTATCGGTCGAACCGTCATTGACGATAATCCATTTAAGAGGTTTTATGGTCTGGGCAGCGACCGATTTCAGCGTCAACTCGATATAATCTGCCTCGTTGCGCGCGGGGGTTATCAAAACATATTTCATGGTGTCTTCGAGTCCTCACTCCAGTCGCAATGCTACGAGGAGAATACTCTCACCAAATTGGTCAATCAAAAAATGTGAACGGGATAGGCTATCGCCGTTGAACTCACGGGGGGATGAGTCTAGGTTCTCGCTTCAACTTCACCTAATATACTATTTTTCAACGACTTATGAAAACCTATCTTAAGTCAGTTGCGAACCTACGGAGTGGCAATCAGATGGCCAGAAATCGACATGCGTATGGTCTTTAGTCAGACTGTCACTTTCCAGTAAGCCTATTATTGTCAATGGATTAGATGGCGAGTGAAGATTACTCCGGCAATTAGATTCGGGAGCAAACGGCTAGACTTAACAACCAGGTGGAAGAAGTTTGCCACCATTTGACCATGGACTTCCAAACCCCCGCCGGGTCGTGGCAGTCTTCGCGGCCAGAAGTTGGACTAGGATCTAATCTCGCGACTTCCTACTTGGTCAAAAGACCGGCCGGCCATCAGAGCCACATTGTGGTGAACAAATTTGTAAAACCATTGAGGCCAATGAAGCCAATCGTATCCCCCTTCCACCTTTGCCCGAAGGAGCTCCATATCGTCCCAGGAATTGACGGAGAGCCGAGGCAGGAAGAAACGCGTGTCCTTCGGCTTGGCCCTTCCAATTGTGGATGAAACACCATTTGTGTACCCCACATTTTCCAAGGTGTCCGCGAGGTACCGGATAAAGTCACCATCCTCTTCTGGCAGCGCGAAAGGATAAGAAAATGATTCGACAGACGCCCCTATTCTTTGCTCGATTGTTTCCTTGGAATAACCAAGTTCGTAATCAATCTGCTCTGGCCCCAGGGAACGGAGGTCCGCGTGAGTCACGGAATGAGAGCCGAACGTAATTCCTTCGGAATGTAGCTCACGGACTTCGTTCCAGGTAAGGTAGTCGGCGCCTTCGACGCGTACGGACGCGTCCCGGATGCGGTCGGTAGCCAAAAAGACTGTCGCAGTAAAGCCGCACTGTTTGAGTAGTGGAAATGCGTCCTTGCAGAAATCCTGGTAGCCATCATCAAACGTGAGTACGACAGTCTTGGCCAAATCCTGTGCGGCATCAAATCCACTCAAAAGATCAGAAAGGTTGATTGTCCGGTAGCCCTCCCGCCGTAGCCACTTCATTTGCGTCGCAAAAACGGAGACAGGCGTATTGATTTGGTGGTAGGGATGCACTTTCCCAAACAAATTTTCGGAGATGCTGTGATACGTCAAAATCGGCACACGGTACTTCGAAGTCCAGCCGGTGAGCTTGGCGAGCGGATGGCAAACATAGACCGTAGCTAACCGGTCTATTCGAGGCAATTGGAATGCGCGTAGAAACATGAACCTTCTTTGTGATTGGGAGAAGTTGACAGAGCCTAATGTTTTAGATTGAAAAGGAACGTGTGCGGGCTGATTAGCAAATTCAGGGGTAGCCAGGGAAGTGGTCTCAGGACTAAAAGCGCCGGCACCGGAAACGATGGAGTAGTTTCGGCAATGCCGGAGTATGAAATGTGGCTCGGAACGAATCGGAAACGACTAGCGTGTCGCTACGACCTTTGACCCAACAAACTCTTTCACCGCTGCGACCACCTCATCCTGTTGGGGATGGGAGAGTTGGGGGAACATCGGCAAGGAAAGGATTTCCCGGGCAACGCGCTCCGTTACCGGAAAATTACCGGTCTTGTAACCAAGGTGCTGATAAGCCTTCTGCTGATGGAGCGGAATTGGATAGTGAATCCCGGTACCAATTCCGGCCTCCGCCAGACGGGCCTGCAACGCATCGCGATCCTGCACCCGAACGACATAGAGGTGATAAACACCCTTTGTCCAAGAGGCTTCGAGGGGAAGGATGACAGAGTCCTTTACTTCTGCAAACAGTTCATGATAACGGTGAGCAAGATTGCGCCGCGATTCATTCCACTTCGCAAGACGCGGGAGTTTCACCGACAGCCATCCCGCTTGAATGGAATCCAACCTGCCGTTGTAGCCCTCGATATCGTGGTAGTACTTCTTGACCTGGCCGTGGTCGCGGATCATCCTCATCCGTGCCGCCATTGCCGGGTCGTTCGTGGTTGCGGCTCCACCCTCACCGCATGCACCCAGATTCTTGCCCGGATAGAAACTAAATGCCGCGGCTTTGCCCATTGATCCGGCGAGCTTCAACGTGTTGTCTTTCTTGGAGAAATACTGCGCTCCGTGGGCCTGGCAAGCATCTTCGATTACGAAGAGATTGTACCTCGCGGCAAGCTCCAGGATTGGGTCCATGTCCGCGGTCTGCCCGTACAAATGAACGGGCACAATTCCAGCGACGCGACGCTTTGAATCGCGTTCGATAAGTTCACCACTCTTGGCGCTAATTTCACAGCGAGTCTCGAGATACTCCCGGAGCTTCTCTGGATCCATCGTGCAGGTCTGTTCGTGAATATCTACGAACGCGATTTGCGCACCGGCTTGGGAAATGGCTTCTGTCGTGGCGATAAACGTGTGCGGCACAGTGACGATAACGTCTCCGGCCTGTGTGCCTGCGGCCATAAATGCAAAGCGCAAAGCGTCCGTGCCGCTGTTCACGCCGACGCAATATTTCGTCCCGCAAAATGCCGCGAACTCCCGCTCAAATTCCTCCACCATCGGGCCGCCAATGAATCCCGCGTTGCTGAAGGCTTTCTTCACTACCGCCAGGAGTTCTGCCTCGAGTTCTTGATGCGGCGCCACGAGATCAAGAAACGGTATTTTCGTCGGGTTTGCCATGTCTTTACTTTTTCTCCTCATTCACAAATCTCAAAAACTTCGCCGGATTCCCCGCCACGATTGCGTTCGCAGGCACATCCTTGGTCACGACGCTCCCCGCCCCAACGATTGCGTTTTCGCCAACCGTGACGTTGCACAAAATCGTGGATCCCGATCCGACCGAGGCACCTTTGCAAATTCTGGTCTTCTCAACCTTCCAATCGGCTTCCGTCTGCAGGCCGCCGCCAGCAACGGTTGCACGCGGGTAGGTGTCGTTGATAAACGTCACGCTGTGGCCGATAAAGACATCGTCATCGATATCCACGCCTTCGCAGATGAAAGTGTGGCTGGAAATCTTGCAATTGCAGCCAACTCTCGCATTTTTCTGAATTTCGACAAATGCCCCGATCTTGGTGTTGTCGCCAATCTCGCATCCGTAAAGATTGATGAATTTCGAGAGCTTGACGTCTTTCCCCAACTTCACGCTGGGCGCGATGCAAACGTAGTCGTTCACAGTGTTATGGCCTCCCCGCGCCTCCGGATAGATCGGTCAGCGGCTTCCAGGATTCGTACCACGCGAAGACCGGCTTCACCGTCGTTGAATGGCTTGGTATTTTCTTCGATACACTTGATGAAATATGCTGTTTCCGCGCGGAGCGCCTCCACCTGCTCCACTTGCGGCGCCCACATATCTCCCGAGCGATAGCTGACCAGCAACTGGTGCAGGTTGCTCGGATTCGTGGACATGCTGACTCCCTTATCGTAAATCCTGAGCTTTTCGTCAGCTTCCAGATCGTTCCAGACCAGCATTTTCTTTTCGCCACCGATGAGGGTCGTCCGCACTTTCACCGGAGAGAGCCAGTTCACGTTTACATGCGCAATAATCCGCTTTGGAAAATACACCGTGATGAATGCAACGTCTTCGACGCCATTCAGATGCTTTTCCCCTGTGGCGACCACGGCTTCAGGCTTTTCGCCGATTACGTAATCCATGATCGAAAGATCGTGAGGAGCCAGGTCCCAGATCACATTCACATCATGCTGGAACAGTCCAAGGTTTACGCGCAGGGCATCGTAATAATAGAGATCCCCGAGTTCTTTCCTGTCGACCAGCTCCTTGATTTTTCGCACCGCGCCAGTGAACAGGAAGGTGTGATCCACCATGATCTTCAGGTTTTTCCGCTCCGCGAGTTCCACCAGTTCTTCGCCCTGCGCAACGCTGTAAGTGAAGGGCTTTTCCATAAACACGTGCTTGCCATTCTCGAGAGCTTTCTTCGCCAGTTCGAAATGAGTCCAGACAGGAGTCACCACGGCCACGACGTCGATGTCGGGCGACGTCAGGATTTGATTTTCGTCGGTCGTAAAGCCCACGCCCGGATACGTTTTCTTCAGCCGTGATTCGCACTTTGGATTGCGATCCGCCACCAAAACCACTTCACAATTGTCCTGGGAATGGAAATTCCGAACGATATTCGGACCCCAGTAACCGTAACCAATCACACCGATACGCATGGTTAAACTCCTTGGGACACTTCCTTCGGTCTAGGCTGCGCCAGCGGCAGCGGCGCGTTGTGGAGCGATCACAGAGGAACTACTTGAGAGGTCATGTTCTTCGGCCGAATCGTCACATGCGATTCCGCTGAATTTTCCAGAGAAGAAGGCGCAGGGACACATTCGTCTAATGAGCACCCTCGCCTTGAATCACGGCGCCGGGAGTCTGTGCCAGAATCTTCAGGTCCAGCCATACGGACCAGCCGCGGGCGTATTTCAAATCCAGGCGCACCATTTCGTCAAAGCGCGTCCGGCTGCGTCCTTCCACCTGCCACAATCCCGTGATGCCGGGCTTGATTTCCAGAACGCGCCGCCGGTGCCAGACTTCATACTTTCGGAATTCGTAAGCGAGTGCCGGGCGCGGACCAACCAGGGACATTTCTCCGCGCAGCACATTCCAGAATTGCGGCAACTCGTCCAGGCTGGCCTTGCGAATAAATCGGCCGATTGGAGTCACTCGAGGATCTTTCTGAATCTTGAACACCGGCTTTGCGGCTACTTCCGAATTTCCATCCACCTGGCCGGCGATGAATTGTTCGACGTATTGCTGGTGAATCTTTGCGTCACAGTCTGTCCGCATCGAGCGAAACTTCAACACGGTAAAGGTCTTTCCATGCTGGCCAAGGCGTTCCTGCTTGAACAGCACCGGGCCTTTTGAAGAAAACTTGATCGCCAGAGCCACCACCGCAAAAACAGGGGAGAGGAAAACAAGCGCCGCAGCACTGCCGACCAGATCAATGGCGCGCTTAATCGCCAGCGGGACTTTTCTCTCAACTTCACGCTTTCGAATTTCCGGATAAAGCTTGATGTTCGCCGAGTGGTCGTTTGCTCCGCTCCCGTACTCTTCCGGAAAGAAGTGGAAAGAGACTGAGATCGAAGAGCTCTTCTCGATTCCCAGCGTGGACTCAAAAATTCTCCGGAGCTTGTCCAGAAACCTCTTCTGGACTACTTCGTTCGAAGCCTTTCCGAGTTCTGTCCCAATCACTCCCAACAGGCTGTCCTCGAGGTACCAGCCGATGATGTCCGTTTCCCGGGTGGCTTCGGACAAGGACTTGGCGAGCATCTGAACCGTGCGTTCCTTGCCGGAAATGCTGCTCACAATCTTCTGTACGTCCACCAGGATCAGAACAAATCGGTTTTGAGCGCGCTCCGCGCGGCGGCGCTCCAGATACAGCATGGAGACAAAAGCGTCCTCGTTCAGCAACATCCGTGGTGGCGTGTTGCCCATGTTCGGCACAGACAAATGCGCGCGAACTTCCAACTTGGGCCTTTCTTTTTCCCGCGGCGCTACTGCTTCCATTGGACTCATTTTTCTTGCTCCGATTCCCATCCGATTGAACTTAGATTCCCATCGGCACGCGGATCGGGCGAAGTATCCGCTGCGTCAAATTTTCTCGAGTCTCTTCCTTGACTACGGTAAGCCACGAGGTTTCCACTTCCATTGCCACTGATCTCTGCAGGAGCGTCACCGAAAGAACCACACGATGATTCCCCTTCACGTTGACCAGAATTCCTTCCAACCCGGATAATGTTCCGTAGTTCACTCGGACGCGCTGGCCGACTTCCAGGTAGGGCCAAGGCTGCTTGGGCATCCCGGAAGACACGGCGAGTTGAAGCGATTGAATTTCCTCGTCTGAGACGGAAATCGCTGTCCGGCCATACCCAATGATCTGCAAGACCCCCGGGGTGGTGATCACGGGGCGGCGATTTTGAAAATCGAAGCGGCAGAAGAGATAGCCAGGGAAGAGAGGCTGCTCCACTTCTTTTACCCGGTCCGACCACTTTCGGACGCTTTTGTAGGTCGGCAACAGGCATTCGAGCCCTTGTCCCTGGATCTGCGAGGCAACGTACCCTTCCTTACGAGACCGCACTTGGAGGGCGTACCAAGAAACCTTGGGGGCTAAACCGTTTGGCGTACTGTCCATTTGAGGGGTCAATGTTTCGTCCGTTTCCTATCCAACTTCTCAGTTCGGTAGGCTATCGCCGTTGCAGTCCCATCAGACCGTCACCCCCTTAAGGGCAATTACCCTGCCAGTTGACTGTCGTTTGGAGTCCACTATTCCGGCCCTACTGTTTTTCTAACTCATTGAATTTAAGTTGGTTACAAATTGTGATATTCGAGGCGCCTATTCTCGAAACCCGCGACCCGCCAGCAATGAGAAAAGCTATGCCCTATTGTTGCAAATGGGTTCCCCAATGCGGTTCTCTAGCCACCTCAAATGCTCCTTTAATGTACTGAAAACAATGCTTTTACATCAATGCCTTCTGCTGCGGAATCGTGTGGGATGTAATACTTTTCAGCTCTTTGGACGACACAGGCGAGAGTCCCCACACCTTCCCGAACCAGCCCTCCGGAAGTTTCGGTGGCGCGGAGGGCCAGGAATCCTGGTGGAGTTCAACGAACACTCCCCCAAGCCCGGTAAGAGCGCTGAGTCGAGAAGCTTCTGATGAACTTAGCTGCGGCTAGGTGAGGATATGCCATAAGGCAACGTGGCCTCTCACCGATTGATTTATGCGGCATCAAGTCAGATTGACCGCGTGGGTTTGGCCGAATATCTGAAATACTATGAATGGAGTTTATAGATAAGCACCCGCGGGATAACTTTGACGATGAGGAATGACCGGGAATTCCAAAGGTGAGCATGCAACACACTTCAACATTCGGTCTCGCGGGAAGGACTCGTCCTTGACCGTCGCTCTCACTCGACTGCCTAATCGCTGGCTGATCTTTGGAATATGGGTTTCGCTTTCTCTCTTGCTCTTTGCAAAACCAGTTTATGGACTCTTTCAGCTTGCTAACCAGGATGAGACCGCTTCCCACATCCTGCTGATTCCAGTTATTACCGCCTGGTTGTTGTACACGGAGCGAAAACAATTGCAGCCAGAAGGCGGTTTCAGCATCTGGCCGGCCGTGTTTTTTCTCGCGCCTTCCCTACTGATGGCTATCTTTTCGCTAAACTGCGAGGACTGCACACCCAAAACTCGCTTGAGCGGTTATGCCCTGTCTCTTGTCCTTTTGGTGGTCGCCGGCTTCATATTCGCGTTGGGTGCGGCAGTCGCCAAATCCTCGTGGTTCGCGCTCGCATTCCTGCTCTTCTTAATCCCCATTCCGGAGCTTTTTCTCGGCAAGATCATTTACTGGTTGCAGGCGGGTTCGGCAGCGATTGCGGAACTGTTCTTCAATCTGAGTGGAGCTCCTGTATTACGCCAGGGTTTTATTTTCCGCTTACCCAAAATGTCGATTGAAGTGGCGCAGGAATGCAGCGGAATCCGTTCAAGCTTAGCGCTTTTGATTCTGGCTTTGCTCGTGGCGCACTTCTCTTTCCGCCCATTCTGGAAAAAGCTGGCATTTGTGGCCGCGGGGCTTTGCATGATGCTCGTGAAAAATGGGATCCGCATCGCCACGCTTACTTTACTGGCAAACTACGTCAATCCCGCTTTCCTGACTGGAAGGCTGCACCATCAGGGTGGAATCGTCTTCTTCCTGATTGGTTTGGCGCTACTGTTACCTGTTTATTGGGCTTTGCGGAAAGGGGAAACGTCTGCATCTCTTGTGGCTGTACAGCAGCAGTAAAAAATGATTTTAATCGAGAGACTGGCGGGAAACCTTCTAAACGTGAATCAGCTTTGGGGTTTCGGGTCGCCTTCATGCTGAGAGCCGTACCCATAGTAATAACCGCCATACGAATCGCCTTTATCCACGCGGTTAAGCACAACACCGAGCAAATTCTTCTCGTGAAATTCCGAAGAAGCCTTTGCTGCCAGCTCAAAATCAGTCGAACCGGCCCTGACCACAAACAGTACACCGTCGCACATATCGGCAAGGATACTGGCATCGTGCACGGCTAACGACGGCGGTGAATCCAGAATGATCCAATCGAAGATCAGCGACATGCGGTCGAGCAACTGCTTCATGCGATCACTGTGTAGCAACTCGCTCGGATTCGAAACCTCACGCCCTCCTGGGATAAAGCACAGGTTCCCGTCCATCTCCACCTGTGTAACCTGGTACTCATCAACATCTCCACGCAGGTAATCTGACAATCCCGGTATCTCCGAAGCTCCTACGTGCAGGTGCAGGCGAGAAGCTCTTAGATCAGAATCGATGAGCAAGACTCGGCGGTTTTCTTGCCGGATAAAGGATTGCGCTAAATTGGCAGCCACGAAGGTCTTACCTTCGGCCGGAGTGCTGCTAGTGATAAGAATTCGCTTCAGGGGTTGTGCCGAAGCAATCTGGTAAAGTCGCGAGCGCAACGTCCGGAATTTCTCAGCGCCGATCGAATTGTTCGAATGTGTGGAATAAACGCTCGCGTCTGAATCGATCTTCCACTTGACATGCGTGCAGCGTTTCGCGAACTCCTCGAAACGTGGAAGCCCTACATCGGCTTTCTCGCCTGCCCTGATCTTCGTGTGGGTGTCCCCGATGAGCGGTAAATTCCCGGCTGTCCCTTCCTGGATCGAAAGATCCACAAGGTCAGCGACCGCCCGATTCACAGTCTGGGCGCTTCGCTCTTCTGCGGCTTTTTTCAGGGCTTCGTGGATCCGGCTCATCTTCGCTCTTTTCAGTCCTTCTCAGTGACCTTCATGCCTTAGAAACAAGGGCCTCGTCGTATTTCTTAATATCGTCCTGCTTCAATCTGTTTCCATGATCCCGGACATCGAAACTGGGTACCGTCGTCAGGACGGGGAGCTTCAGGCAAAGCTCCACGTCGCGCTCTGAATACATCGCCTTGTCGCTAACCGCCAACAGGTAAAGAATGCCGAGAGACAACACAAGTCCCGCGCCAAGACTTCCTCCCACGAAAACGATTTTCTTTGGAAATGACGGCGTTGAAGGAAGGCTCGGTGCATCCAGCACTCTGAAATTCTCTCCCTGCTGCTCGTGTTCGAGATCAGTAGCCATTGCCGAGTTTTCCCGCTTTTTCAGCAACTCGTTGTAAATGTCCGAGGCCGTCTGGTAACTCCGCGTCAGCTCTTTCAATTGCTGCTCCACGACAGGGCTTGCCTGCAAGCGGCCCTGGAGCGCGCGAATCTGATCCTGAATCTGGCTTTGACGCTTGGTCAGCTCCGCGATCGTAAATTCGTCCTGCCTTATTTTGGTTCGCAATTGTTGAATCGCCGGAGGCTCGCGAAGCGAGGCCAGCGCTCCCGAAACTGGAGCCTTAGGGGCAGGCGCCTCGGCCATTTTTCGATTCAGCTCATCAATCTGTGCCCTTACCTTGATCACGTCAGGGTGCTCTGGAGTGTACTTAGCCTGCAAAGCCGAAAGTTGCTGTTGAAGCGCAGACAGCTCCTGTTCCTGCGTTTCCGGGTTTTGTTGCCCCACTTGCGCGGCCTTCCAATTGGCTTCCTGATTGGTCAGCAAAGTTTCGTTTAGTGATTTGTCCTGATGGGCGCGAGTCAGGGCCTGGGTCGTGGCATCCAATTGCGTATTCATTCCAGTCAGGAGAGTAAGATTCGTCTGTTCCTGCTCTGGCATCGAGACTAAATGCTCCGCCTTGAACTGCGCCAACCGTTTGTCCTGCTCTTCCAGCTTGGCCTTCGCCTCGTTCAACTGCTCCGTCAAGAATTGGGACACCTTGTTCGATTGAGCCACGCGCCCCGTCGCGTTCTGCTCCATGAACATCGAGGTAATTTCCTGACAGATTTGCTGCGCCAATTGCGGGTTATCAAACGTTACGCTCACATTGAACCCAGGCGGCTCATGATTGGCGGATCCAGCCATCGGCTGAATCAGTTCCACGTCGACTGCGGCTTTCAGCTTCTCTACAAGGTCTTCAATGTGGGTAGTGTGGCGTTCTTGAGGGTACAAATTAAATTTGTTGATTATCGATTCCAACCTAGACCGGCTCAGAATCTGCGCCTTCATCGAGGCCATGCGTTGATTCAAGTCATCGGTAATCACTGGCTTTATCAGATCTTTGGGGACAGTCGGCTGTTCGACAAGGACGAGCGTGGATGAAGTGTATTTCTTGGGGAGGACGAGAGAGGCTGCCAGCCCTATTACGCCGAGCGTCACGGTCATAAAAGCCGGAATCCACCAATAGCGGCGAAAGACCCGCTTCGCCTCCGCAATTGTTATTTCTCCGTTGCGTACCATTTCCAACGACCTCGCTTTGGAGCCACCCTAGAATTCAGTCAGGAACTGGCTCAACAAGAGCCACCCCAGACAAAAAGAAGATGCACGAGGATAACCACGCAGAAATAGTCTCAAGTTTCACTTGATTTTCCCACAACCGAACAACCAATTCAATATCAATAAGTTACAGTTTCACCGACGGTGGACACCCCGGATCGATTACCCGGCATTCAGCTCAGACCCTGAATAGTGGAAAAAAAATATCCCTATTATCCCGTTCATTCCCCTCCCCTGCCTTCAGCATTCCCGGTTTCAATTCATAGATTACTGATACACTCCAGCCAACCCAATATCATGTGCCTTATCCGATAGATTCTCTTAAATTTAACACTGATTCAGAATGACGCTTGTTACCTGTGGGAGAGGGGTGCAAAATTGTTTTTCCGGGCGATTATGAGATCCAGCGCTTTCCACCACGATTTTCCCCGCCGCCACGTGTGGTTCTCCCGACGAACCTCGACTGCGTCGTTCTTGCTTCTGGTGATCTTTTGCGCCGGTTGCAACCGGGATCCCAAGAAATTCCTGGCGAAGGGTAACGCGAGCTATGACCAGGGGAAATATCCGGAAGCTTTGATTTATTACGGCCGCGCCATTCAACTCGACCCCCGCTATGCGGAAGCACATTTTAAGCTTGCGCAAACGCAACTCAAACTGAAGAGTTGGTCAGCGGCTTTCACCGAACTTCGGCGAACCATTGAGCTCCAGCCAGACAACTGGGAGGCGCAACGGGAACTTGGAAGGCTGCAGCTTGCCGCTGGACAAAAGCAGGAAGCGAAAGACCGCGCCCAGCTGATAATCAAAGCCAATCCCAGCGACGTCGACGCCCAACTCCTCCTGTCCGACGCCGACGCGGCTCTCGGCAACTCCACGGATGCTTTCCAGGAGGCCAACGACGCCGTGAAAATGGCGCCGGAGCGCGCTGCAACCTATCTGAATCTCGCCCAGTTACAGATGCGTTCCGGAAATCCCAAAGAAGCCGAGTCGAACTTGCTCAAGGTCCAGAGCCTGGATCCGAAAGCCGTCACTCCCTACTTGATCTTGGGTGGTTTATACCATCAACTGAAGCGGGATTCCGATGCGGAAAAACAGTTTCAAGCCGCAATCGCTGCTGCTCCCCAGGATCCATCTCCGCGCGCCGCCCTTGCCGCGCTCTACTACTCCGAAGGACAAACGGCGCACGCCGAGCAAGTCTTGACCGACGCCAAAAATCAGTTGAGCACCAATCCTGCTGCTTACCGCATGCTGGGAGACTCCTATCTTTCCCGTGGTCAATTTGAGAAGGCCCTCAGTGAATTTGGCGCTATATCGGCAATGTACCCGGATGATCTTTCTGCCCAGCGAACTTATATCCAACTCCTGATTCTCAGTAATCGGCTGGACGAAGCCACGCTGCGGATTGAAGCCCTTCTGAAAAAGGCACCGCAGGACGCAGAAGCCCTCGTCCTTAAGGGGCAGATCCAACTTCGCCAGCACAAACCGGATGAAGCTCTCACAACGTTCCAGGCCGCCCTGAAGAGTGCTCCCGACAATGCTCTCGGCCACTATCAATTGGGCCTCGCTTTCGTCGAGAAGGGCAACGCCCAGCAGGCAGAGAGCGAGTGGCGAGAGGCCGTGCGCCTCCGCCCAAACCTTACAGAGGCCTGGCTGGCTCTGACGAAAAACGCCGCCTTTAAGGGGGATTGGAAGAATCTCGAGGATTTGAGTAATCAGGTGAAGAAGTACGCGCCTAGTTCCGCTGATGGTTATCTCTATCATGCAACTGCGCGAATGAATCTGGGCGACGCTGTGGGTGCCGAGGCGGATTTGATGAATCTCCAGAAGTTGGCTCCCCAAAGTTCGCTCTATTTCGTGAAAATGGGAGAATTGCGGATGGCACAGCGGCGCACCGCCGATGCCGAGGCAATGTTCCGCCAGGCGCTCACTCGCACTCCGGATTCGTTCGAAGCGATCCGTGGATTAGTTCAAGTCGACGAAGCAAAGAACAAGCCCGCTGAAGCGTTGGCCTTCGTTCAAGAACAGATTAAGCGAAACCCCAATAGCCCTGGACTGTTCATGTTACTCGCCGAACTCCAGGTCCAGGCGAAGCAATTGAAGCAAGCGGAAGATTCCGCGAACCAGGTTCTTGCACTGGACAAAAATAATATCCCCGCCATGGTCCTGCTCGCGCAATTGCAGAACTCGGACGGCTCACCCGACAAAGCTATCGCCCTTTACCAGCGGGCCATTGAACTCTCCCCCCGCGACGTTCGACTGCAAATCGCTCTCGGCGCCCTCTACGAACGGCAAGGCAACTGGCAGGTGGCCGAATCTACTTATCAGAAGGTTTTGGCCATTGATGCGGAAAATCCTCTCGCTTCCAACAATCTCGCCTACCTGCTCCTCGAACATGGGGGAAGCCCGAACGTGGCGCTTACGCTGGCCCAAACCGCGCGACGTGGCCTTCCCAATCTTCCCAACTCCGCTGATACTCTCGGATGGGCTTACTACAACAACGGCGGCTATTCTGTCGCCGCACCGCTTTTCGAAGACGCCGTGAAGGCGACTCCGAACAATCAGGCATATCGTTATCACCTTGGCCTTACCTACCAGAAGCTCAATGATCCAAGTCGCGCCAAGGCTGAACTCGAAAGGGTTATCAGTTTGAATCCCTCGTCTCCGATTGCTGACCAGGCGCGCCACGCTCTTTCGCAACTCACTGGTGGCTGATTGTATTGGCGCCCTGGGATTAAAATCACGCGCATCTCCATCCAGAAGGCATCCGTTGGGATCGGCTCCATCTTGACCGTGGTTAAATCTCACTCGAATTTTGGCCAACCGGGATTCAAGCGAGTCTCGGTTTCTCAGCCGCGACAGAAAATCCTGCGGGCATCATTCAGTTTGTTCCATTGCCCTGTTTTTCATATAAGCTCAGATTACCGTTGGATTTTGTTAGGTTTGGGGTTGCTTGTTGAATCTCAAACTTTTCAAACGCAAAGACTTTGAAATGAGAGAACTAGCGCGAGGAGAAGACTGTCCATGAAAGGTGTTGTACTTGCCGGCGGCAAGGGCTCCCGGCTCTATCCGCTCACGCGCGTCACCAACAAGCATTTGTTGCCCGTCTACGATCGGCCGATGATCTTTTATCCCATGCAGACGCTGGTCGATGCAGGCATTCGCGAAATCATCGTCGTCACTGGCGGCCAGAACTCGGGCGACTTTCTTCGCCTGCTTTCCAATGGCAAGGAGTTTGGCTTGCACCGCATTCATTACACGTACCAGGAAGGAGAAGGAGGTATCGCCGATGCTTTACGGCTGGCCCAACCCTTTGTGGAGAACGAAAAGATCTGTGTCGTCCTGGGCGACAACATCATTGAAAATAATATAATCGCGGCGAAAGAGTCCTTTGAAAAACAAAAACGCGGGGCCCATATCATCCTAAAGGAAGTGAACGATCCGCAGCGCTTCGGTTGTCCCGAACTTTCGGGCGGCAAAATACTCAAGATTGAAGAGAAGCCAAAGAAGCCGAAGTCAAATTATGCCGTGACCGGAATCTATTTCTACGATGGAACGGTTTTCGACAAGATTGGCAAAACAAAGCCAAGCTGGCGTAACGAACTGGAAATCACCGACGTCAATAATCTGTACCTCAAGGAAAAAACTCTGACGCACAGCATCCTGGACGGATGGTGGACGGACGCGGGAACGTTTGAATCTCTCCTGCGCGCCACGAATCTTGCCGCGGAAACAGGCACCAACAAGGTGCCCGGGCGCGGAAAACCACCGCGGCCTTTGGAAGATTCAAAATAAGGTGGCCCGGCCTTCTGATGACGGGTGCACTTTCGGTTCGGGAAAGGAAGAGGGTAATTGAAAGTTCTCGTTACAGGCGGAGCGGGGTTTATCGGCTCCAATTTTATACGCTTTCTACTCAACGCCCGCCCCGACGTCGAAATCGTCAATTTCGACAAGTTGACCTACGCGGGCAACCCGGAGAGCCTCGCGGATGTTGCCCAAGATCCGCGCTATCACTTCATCTGTGGCGACATCACCGACACAAAGGCGGTCATTGAGCTTTTTGGGCGCGGGTTTGACGCCGTGGTTCACTTTGCTGCGGAGACGCATGTGGATCGCAGCATTGAGGATTCTTCTCCATTCCTCAAAACAAACATTCTCGGCACCCAGTGCCTGTTGGAGGCCGCCCGCAACTTTCCCAAGATTCGATTCATCCACGTCAGCACCGACGAGGTCTACGGCAGCGCCCCCGCTGGAGTGATATTCAAGGAAGAAACTCCGCTCGACCCGCGCAGCCCTTATGCAGCCAGTAAAGCCTCCGCGGAGCACTTCGTCACCGCCTACGCCAACACGTATGGAATTTCCTCCGTTATCCTGCGTTGCACCAACAATTTCGGGCCTTTCCAATTTCCTGAGAAATTAATCCCACTGATGATTGCGAACGCAAGCGAAAACAAATCTCTTCCTATCTACGGGGACGGCCTTCAGGAGCGTGATTGGCTGTTTGTGGAAGACTATTGCCGCGCCATCGCTCTGGCGCTTGAGAAAGCCGAACCAGGTTCGACCTACAATGTATCTTCCGGCGTGTCCCAACCCAATCTGAAAATCGTACTTACGATTCTACAACTTCTTGGCAAGTCCGAATCCCTCATTCAGTATGTTCAGGATCGCCCGGGCCATGATCGTCGCTATGCGCTTGACAGTTCGAAAATTCAGCGTGAACTTGGTTGGAGCCCGCTGGTCAGCTTCGAAGACGGGATACGCAAAACGATCGAGTGGTATTGCGCCAATTCCGAATGGCTCGATCACGCGCGTTCCGGAGAATACCGCAACTACTATGAACGGCATTATGACCGCCGCTCGGAGACTTTTCGCTCCTAAGTTGACCCATGGCGTGGCGGCTCCTCTAGATCCCCGTGTTTTTCAGCTTCGGGATATCAACTGAACAAATGAACTAATGCGAATTCTGATTATCGGCTCCAATGGCTTGCTGGGAAGAGACCTCGTCGAGGACTGGACGGGAGACGTTATCATTCCTGCAAATTCGCGGGATGCCGATATCCGCGAATCCGAACAGGTTCGCCGACTGGTCGCCCAGGGATGTCCCGACTGGATCATCCTGACCGCCGGCTACACGGATGTTGATGGCAGCGAACGGAACCCAGACCTGGCATTCGCCATTAATCGCGATGGCGCGGGGAACGTCTCGGTTGTAGCGCGGGAGTTTGGTGCGAAACTTTGTTATCTAAGCACAGACTACGTCTTTGACGGCGCAGCCAATCGCCCCTACGAACCAGACGACCCGGTCCATCCTCTCAACATTTACGGCGCCTCAAAGGCTGCCGGCGAAAAAGCGGTCCAGGAACTAGCCGGTCATTCGCTGATTGCCCGGACGTCCTGGCTCTTTGGCGCAAGCAAAGTCTGTTTCCCGGAAAAAATTCTGTTGTCGGCGGATTCCCAGCCCGGATTGAAAGTTGTCGTCGACCAGGTCGGTTCCCCAACGTATACGAGGGATCTGGCAAGAGCCATTCGCGAATTGGTCCAAGCGGACGCGCGCGGCATCCTCAACATCACGAACTCCGGATCGTGCTCCTGGTTCGAATTTGCCCAAGAAACTCTGCGAAGGGCTGGCCGGAACACCACCGTTTCCCGGATCACATCCGCCGACGCAGGTCGCCCAGCCAGGCGTCCTACCTATTCCGTCCTGTCACCACGGGCCTTGGCTTCCTACGGCATCGCCATGCGTAGCTGGCAAGAGGCCTTGCCTGCATACCTAGCTGAATTAGACAGCAGGCGCAAACTTCGCTAGGGAACTTCACCCTCTCAACGGATAATTTCTCATGACACGACGCCTCATTTACTGGATTCCATCCATTTGCGTGGCTGCTCTCATCTCCATCTTCTCCACCCACTATTTCAGCAGTGCCGAAACTTCCAGAATCCTGACTCCATTACTGCATTGGATCTTTCCGGCCGCCAGCCCGCACACCCTTAGCAGGATGCATACCGCCATTCGAAAACTGGCCCACGTCACGGAATTCGGTGTCTTCAGCATTGCTGTGTTCCGCGGGGTTCGAGGCGAAGGCTATGGCTGGCGATGGCAGTGGGCCCTCACAACGCTTCTAATCGCAGTGAGCTACGCCGGTCTCGACGAATGGCATCAATCTTTTGTGCCGATGCGCGAGGCCAGGTTCCGCGATGTCCTCATCGATTCAACTGGCGCGCTGCTCGCTCAAGTGCTGGTGTGGATTTATGCGAAGCTCCATAGGAACTCGGCAGAATCGGCCGTGCTCGACCAAAAGAGCGTTTAGCTGTCGGCGTGCGTTTGGCCCTTTACGGAATAACCGCAACCGCCTCGTTCGAGTTGGTGCTCTCGGTCCCGCTTCCATCGACTGCGGTCGTCACATAGTAATAAGTTGTGCCGTTCACGACGCTCGAGTCTCTGTAGCTCACCACCGAAACCGGGCTCGCGTTCAATTTCGTGTAGCCGGTGCCGCTTGTCGTGCTCCGGTACACGTTGTAACCGGTAACCACGGAAGTGCTGGCGGTCCACGACAGGCTGACGCTATGCGGCACGGAAACTACCCCGCTACCGGAAAGCGAAATCGTGGAGGGTGAACCAGTTGCATTGCTTGTTATCGTCACACTGCCGCTCACACTGCCGGCAACCGTCGGGCTGAAGATGACGCTGAAGGTCAGCTTCTGCGAAGGCGTCAGCGTAACCGGTGCGTTCGCCCCGATCAGCGAATAACCCGGGCCGCTCGGCGCAATTTGTGAAATCTGGACGTTTGCATTGCCCATGTTGGTAACCGTCACTGTTTGCGTCGAAGTTGTACCGGTATCCACGTTTCCGAAGCTGACAGTGTTAGTGCTAAGGGAAAGGATCTGAGTGGCGGCAACGCCGGTTCCTGTCAATGCAACCACGTTTGGTGAACTGGCAGCGTTGCTCACAATGGTGATGCTTCCGCTCGCCGAACCCGCAGCCGAAGGCTGATACTGACCGTTAAATGTGCTCGATTGTCCCGGATTAATCGAGAGCGGCAGTGTCAAACCGGTTGTGCTGAAACCGCTTCCAGTGGCGCTCGCCTGAGTGATCGTAAGAGTCCCATTCCCGGTGTTGCCGATCTGGATCGTCTGGGAATTCGTCGAGTCCACAGTCACGCTTCCGAAATTTGCGCTCGAAGGCGTCAGGCTGATTGCGGCCTGGAGGCCCGTTCCGCTGACGGCGACCACAGTGCTCGTTCCCTGGGTGCTCGTTACGGTGATATTTCCGGAGACCGTTTCCGCGGCCGACGGCAGGAAGGCCACGTTCATCGTCTGGGATTGGCCAGGCGTCAGCGTCACCGGGGTCGTTACTCCGCTGGTGGTTACGTCCTTCGCGCTGACCGTCACTTGCGAAATTGTCAGGTTCGCAGTTCCGTTATTTGTGAGCGTCACGCTCTTGGAGCTTGTGACCCCTGCGTTGACGTTGCCAAAGCTCACGCTGGTCGGATTCGCGGAAAGTGTCACCGTCCCCGCGACGCCTGTTCCGCTCAGAGCGATCGTCGACGGAGACCCTGGGGCGTTGCTGGAAATCGTGATGGTTCCCGGTAGGCTTCCCGCCGTAGTCGGCGCGAAGACGGCACTGAAAGTCGCGCTGGCCCCTGCCGCAATGGTGCTCGGCGTTGCCAACCCGCTGATGCTGTAACCTGCTCCGCTCACGCTCAACTGAGATATCGTCAGCGAAGAGCTGCCGGTGTTTGTCAGCGTGAAGTTTTGCGATTTCGTTTGTCCATCCACCACGCTTCCAAACACAAAACTCGCGGGCGCGATGCTCAATCCCGGCTGCGCGCTTGTGCCGGTGAGTGAAATGGTTAACGGTGAGTTGGTCGCGTTACTCGTTACCGTCACGCTCCCCGATGCGCTGCCCCCGGTCGTCGGCGCGAACACCGCGTTGAGGGTCGCCGTGGCCGCCGCATTCAACGTAAAAGGAACGGTTATCCCGTTCACGGTAAAACCCGCTCCGCTCGCCGCAATGCTCGAGATTTGGACGGCGGCAGTTCCGGTGTTGCTCAAGATGATGGGCTTCGCGGCGTTGCTGCCGGTGCTCACGCTGCCAAAACTCACTGAAGCGGGATTTGCCTGCAATTGTCCGAACGTGGCTGTTGATCCCGTGCCCACTAGTGCAACGTTCGTAGTTGGATTGGCAGGATCGTTGCTCGTGACGGACAACGTGGCGGCTGCCGCACCTGCGACTTTTGGTTGAAAGGACAAGCCCACCACTGCCGACTGGCCGGCAACGATTGTCTTGGGCGTCGTAATTCCACTCACACCGAATTCGGCACCAACAAGCGAAACCACGGAAATCGCTAGGTCCGCAGTGCCGGTGTTCGATATCGTTAAACTCATGTTCCCCGTGGCCCCAACACCGATCGTCCCGAATTGAACCGAACTGCTGCTCACGGAGATCTGCGGAGCAGCCGCGACTCCCGTTGCGGAAAGATTAACAACCGCTGGCGCTGCGCCATTGTTGCCCTGGACGGTAAGCGTCCCGCTCAACGTACCGGTCGCCGATGGCGTCACGGCAACGGTAAAGTTCCCCGATTGCCCCGTGGCCATCGACATCGGGAGCGTTACACCGGTCAAACTGAATTGCGGGTTGGAGATCGTAGCTTGCGTAATCGAAACCGCTGTGGTGCCTGTGTTTGCGACGGCGATAGTCTGGGTAGTCTGTTTTCCGACCCCCACCTTCCCGAAGTTCACACTCGTGGGGCTGACCTGGAAGGCTGCCTGGCCAGTGGTGGTCTTGGTGCCGTTCACGATGCCCGCGCAACCGCCAAGGATTCCAGCGCAGAGTAGCGCCGTTGAGAGCAGGACCGAATCAGACATTCGACACGGGCTTGCGGGACTTTGCCATGCCCCCACCTTCTTGGCCTGAGCAGTTCCCCTGGTTCTCATTGTCTTTCCCTCCGCGAGCTTCATCACATAGCGAGCGTACGAGTACTAGTCCCCCACGACTACTGGCGTGAGGAACAAATTAGGGACAGCCACTTACACTGTCCCGGAGGCAATATTCCGCCTGCCCTTCCGGTCACGGCGGGTCATGCTGTCAGGGGCCCGCAATTTACGAGAATTCTAAAAAGCTTGAGAAGGCAGTTAACGTATTTTGATTTAACAACTTGGAAGGATCAGAACTGCGGAACTCGCATCTGCGAGACATCATCCCTTGCCCTTCGGGCAAAAAGGGACAGTTACCTGATAACAACCTGGTCTTACATCCTGTCGGAGGGGATGCTCCAAGGGGGCTCTGGCTTAACCACTGGAGAGGGCCCTTGGGATTACGGTGAAGAGACGCCGGGTTTCTCCTTGGATGAAGGAAAGAGAAGCACAAACTGTGTCTCAGAATCCTACCGGAGCGACCTATACCTGACGGTTCTGCAAGTTGCCAAAGCGCAAGTAGGCCAGAATACGCTCCGCCGATACCCGGAAATTCATTCCCGCGCCAGTTTCCTGAACTCTTTGAATAAATGGCCCGCCTTGTCTTTTTCCGACAGAATCGGTTTACCCTGTAGGGGCCAGCGAATCGCCAAATCGGGATCCTTCCACAAAATCGCCCGCTCGTGTTTCGGAGCGTAGAATTCCGTAACCTTATAAGCAACTTCCGCGGTTTCTGACACCGTATAGAATCCGTGCGCGAATCCTTTCGGAATCCAGATCATCTTCCGTTCTGCCGCCGAAAGATTAAGCCCCGACCATTTCCCGAAGGTACTCGAACCCGGCCGAATATCCACAACCACATCAAATATTTCACCGAGCAGCACCCGGACCAGCTTCCCCTGGGCTTGCTCCAGCTGATAGTGGAGCCCGCGGAGTACACCTCTGTTCGATTTCGATTGGTTGTCCTGAACAAATTGCTCGGCGATTCCCGCTTCCGCGAAAGTCTTTGCATTGTAGGTTTCCAGAAAATATCCCCGCGCGTCTGAAAATACCTCTGGTTCGATTACAACCACTCCCTGAAGCTCTGTCTGTTGAATCCGCATGACTCTTCACCTGCCCTAAGAATGGCAAACTTCATTGCCAGAATCGCGATTGTTCTCTCCGCCCGGCACGAAGCCGAAAACGTCCAGACCTCGGCTTTATTTTCACTTATTCTCTAATTCTTTGGAGAATATCGCGAAATCGCGCAAGGGAGGGTGCAAATGGAAGATTTTTTCGATTTGTACTGGGATTAATTCCGGGTGAGGCCTACCGAACCCTCATTTTGGGCCCGTTGCATTGACGGCCGCCGGGAAACCAGGCCGGCATCCTGGATTTTATAAATCAAGGCGCGATAACTAATCTTCAACGCCTGCGCGGTTTTCCGCCGATTCCACTGGTTGGCGCGCAGGGTTGCCAGGATTACATTCTTTTCCATTTCCCGGATCGCGTCCTTTGAAAGGCGCTTCAGCGTGATCTGCGCCTCGCCGTTTCCCGCCTCTGTGACGACTCTCTTGGCTCGCCGTGTCGGAATTTCCTGGTGGATTGCGGCCTCGGGCCCGAGCAATACATAACGCGCAACTCCATTGGACAATTCCCGAATGTTTCCGGCCCACGCAAGGTTCTTCAGATACTCCAGCATTTCGGGCGGAAAAACCTCCGCTTTCATCTCAAACTGCTTCTCAAACTGTTTCCGGAAATATTCGGCGAGCAGGGGAATATCGTCCCGGCGGTCACGCAGCGCCGGCATCCTCAAACGGAAAACATGAATCCGGTAAAACAGATCTTGCCGGAACCGGCCGGCATTCGTCTCCACCTCGAGATCCTTGTTAGTGGCGCAAATCAGCCTGGCGTCCACTCTTCTCTCGCACTGGTCGCCGATTCTGGAAAAGGTGCCGTCCTGCAGGAAATGTAACAACTTGCTCTGTAAATTCAAATCCAGGTCCGCGATCTCATCCAGAAACAATGTTCCGCGATGCGCGAGCTCCACTCTGCCGGGCTTCACATTGTTGGCACCGGTGAAGGCCCCTTTTTCATAACCGAACAGCTCACTTTCCAGGAGCGTTCCAGGAATCGCCGCGCAATTCACCTTCACGAACTCGCCGGTTCCATATTCGGAGTTGCCATGGATCCATCGAGCCAGCGCCTCTTTCCCGGTTCCTCCCTCTCCCCAAAGGAGAATCGGAACATTGGTACGGCAGATCCGGCGGGTGCGCGTCTGGACCTCTGCCATCGCCGGAGAATGCCCGAAGAGGATATGGTCCGGAAGGAGGGATCCCGGCCGCTCAATACCTGTCAGTTTGTTGGAGTTATCCTCGGGCATATGGACTCATCAAAATGTAGCTGCACATCGCCAACCAAACGCCCAGGACACTCTGGGTTCTAGTGATCCCCTGAATGCCTGGCAAGCCGCACAGAATCAATTGTTTATGAGAACCGAAGGCATGTAAGTAATGGTACTTGACTCTCGGAGAGGAGGCCTACCCCCGGCGACACCGGGAAAATCACATCACTGTTCGAGGAAGGATTGTTCTCTTCTATGGAACTTATTGGCGCTTCCTGATGCTTGGGGAACGGTTCCGATTTGGCTCTAGCGATTAGGGAAGACGTACGACTCTAGCAGGTCCGCCCGAGCCTTTTCATTCGAGGCCATCACCTTTAATAGGTCGCTCACCGACAGCATTCCCAGATACTTGTTTCCTTCACCCAGAATTAGCAGGTGGTAAACGCCGTTCTGTTCCATCAACCGCAGGCTTTCATCAAAAGTCACTTCCGGAGTCACCGTCACCAATTCCCGGCTCATGATCTCCGTAACGTTTGACCATGCGGGACATTTATTCTCCGCCGCCACTTTATCGGAAATGTCGCTCTGTGACACCACTCCGATCAATTTCCCGGCCGAATCCACAACTCCTGCCGACCGCACCTGTTTCTCTCGCAGGTATTTCGCTGCGTCCAGGACACTCTTCGTTTCAAGGATGGAAAAGATTTCCATGCGGGACCCGATTAGATCCGCCACCTTCATTGGACCCTCCGGGGGACACGATTCGCCCTCATGCTAGACTTACCGGCACCTGATTGCAATCGAAAAATGAGCCTGAGCGCTGCTGGATGGGTCTTCTCTAACCGCCATTCCCCTAGGCGCGAGCTCCGTCTCCGCGCACGATGTCGTACCTTTCAATCACAGCCGCCACTCCCATGCGCCGCTCGCCATCTTCCAGTCGCCGTTCCACACGAACAACCTTGCCTTGCGCCCGCACGAAAACATCGGATCCGTGGGTAATTTCGCCCGGGAGAGTCAGAGTAAGATCCAGCGCGCTTCCTGCTTCCAAGTCGCGCTCCACGACGAAATACAAACCCCTGGTAGAGATGTCCCGGGTCTTCCCTTCTTGACGCACGACCAACTTCTCCGCCGAGAATCGGATGCTCACCGGCAGCGTGAGATCGTAACGTCGGGCCAACCGGCGATCAGTCATTAAGGACATCCTCAACTCCGTCCGAGGCTTCGCAAGCCATCTGCACTTTGAAATTGCATCCAGTCCGCTGAATACAGGAACTCTAAAGGCTCAGTTTCAGATGAAACACATCCGTCCCCAACGAATCAAACTTCCTGAATCACTTCCTGCCTGTAATGTCCCTTGATATTTCAGGCTACTGCACTTCTGGGCCGACGCCGACGATCAATTGGCTCCGCAGGGATAAACTCCTCGCTGTTCGTTCTCGAATATCTCCCCACCACACGAGCATTCCGGATAGTCTGCATCCGGATTCAAGTTTCATGCTCGTCCAATTCAACTCTCGGCATTCTAGACTAGCTGATTGTTTCGCTGCGCAAGATACCTTGCCCATAACGAACTCGCAAGTTCTCTTTTTCAGGATAGTTTCGTTTGCCAGTAAACCCGTACTATACCCCGCTAGCCTTCCTGTTTTACGCCCTACGCTGCCGGCGCATTTTCGTCGGGCTTGGCTGGGGAACTCCGGCGAGTGCGTGGAGTGTCCAGATTGAACTGCCGCATCTTGTACAACAGCGCCTTGTAGCTGATTCCCAGCATCTTTGCGGCGTCCTTGCGGCACCACCGGGTCTTTTCCAGCGCATCGGCGATCGCTTCCATTTCCGCTTCATCCTTCAACCCGCGGACAAGAGCCTTCAGCCCCTGCTCGCGAGCCACGGGGGCTTCTTCACGAGGCGAAGTTCTCTGCCGCGTCGCAGACATCTCGATCAGTTCGCGCAGGCTGCCTTCGTCATCTTCCAGAATGACGTACCGCTTCACGAAGTTTTCCAGTTCGCGCAGGTTTCCAGGCCATGGGTAATTGAGCGCCGCGTCCAGCAGGTGCTTCGACGGCGGCTGCAGCGTTTTCCCGAATTTCTCGCTGTACTTCTCAAGGAAATGCTTGAATAGCAGAGGTATTTCCGAAGTCCTCTCCCGCAAGGGCGGCACATTGATGGAAAGTACGTTTAGCCGGTAATACAAATCCTCGCGAAATCTGCCCGTCTTCATCGCCTCATGCACATCCACGTTGGTCGCCGCAAGAACGCGAACATCCGTCTCCACCAGATGTCTGCCGCCGAGCCGCGAATACTGGTGGTCCTGCAGCACGTGCAGCAGTTTGGCTTGCAGGTGCACCGACATCTCGGCAATTTCGTCCAGGAAAATCGTGCCTTTGTTGGCCAGTTCAAATTTTCCAGGCTTCGCCCGAACCGCGCCCGTGAAGGCTCCCTGCTCAAATCCGAAAAGTTCCGATTCCAGCAATTCGCCCGGCAGCGCCGCGCAGTTGACCTTGATAAACGCCTGATTCCTTCTCTTCGACCGGAGATGGATCATGCGCGCCACAACTTCCTTGCCGACCCCGCTTTCTCCGCACACGAACACAGGTACGTCCACGGGCGCTATCTGCAGAATCTGTTGCCGGATCCGCACCATTTGCGGACTGGCCGCAAGAAAGCTCAAGTCCTCGGTCACTTGGTCGCAGTAATCGCGCAACGCCTTATTCTCTTGCGTCAACTGCTTCTTCTGCCGCGACTTCAACATCGCCGCTTCCAACTCGGTTTTTTCAAACGGTTTCGTCAAATAGTCGTGCGCGCCGAGCCGGATCGCTTCCACCACCGTGCCCACCTCGTTCGAACACGACAGCATAATCACGTTGAGGCTGCGATCCAACTGCATGAGTTCCTGCAGCGTTTCGAGGCCCCCCATCTCCGGCATCAACACATCCAGAATGATGAAGTCCGGGCGTTCACCACCACTCACGCGCTTGATGGCGTCCTTCCCGCAACTTACCGTTTCAACCTCAAACCCTTCCACTTCCAGAAGTGTCTGAAGGTACTTCCGGATGCTGGGCTCATCGTCCACTACCAAAATTTTTTCTTTGACCTGCATGTCTCTTCCCCTTTTTCCCGCTCCTGCTCAATTCTCAGGCTTGATCCATCGGCAACAAAAACGCGAACGTGCTTCCTCGTTGTGATTCGCTCTCTACCCAAATCTTTCCCCGGTGCGCTTGAATCAACCGCTTCGCAATCGCCAGGCCTAGGCCCATCCCGGACGTGTTGCGATCCACACGCACGAAGTCTTCAAATATTTCCTGGTGATGTTCCGGCGCGATGCCAGTCCCCGAGTCGGTAACACTCACCTCCACGCTGTTTGGCCGCGGCAGCCTGAACCGCCGCCGTTCTTCCACCGGCGAGACTTCCGCAACGCGCCGCTCCCAAAAATGAGGCTTGGCCCGCAAGATTACCGTCCCGCCCGTGGGCGTGTGTTTCAGGGCGTTGTCCAGCAGGTTTGCCGCAGCTTGCTGCACTTTCTGATAGTCAAACTTGAAGGTCGGAATCGACGGATCGATCTGGGTCTCGAGTTTTACGCCCTTTCTCTGAAATGCTTCGGACCACCTTCCGGTCATCTCCACAAGGCAGTCCCGCAGATCGTTCTCCCGCAACTGCAGCACTAACTTCCCGCTTTCCAGCGCCGAATAATTCAAGAACATCGAAACCAGGCGCACCAGCCGCTCGCAGCTTTCCTTCGACTCCTCCAGAATGTCCTTCTGTTTGTCTGTCAGCTTTCCCAGGGAATTGGTAAGGAGTAAATCGTAGTAGCCTTTGATAACCGCCAGCGGGGTCTTCAATTCATGCGCGGCTGACGCCAGGAACACGGTTTTCTGGCGGTTCACTTCTTGCAGCTTCAGGTACGCGGCAAGCAAATTCCGGTAAGTTATTTCACGCTCCTGTAATAACTCCTGAACCGTTGGCTGCGGAGGCGCGTTTCCGTCAACGGGCTCCGGCTCGTTCGCGAATTGAATCGCCACCCAATCCGATTCTGGAATCCATCTGACGCGGACGTGAAAACTCTTCAGGCCGGCTCTTCCGGAAAGTTCAATTTCGTGCTCGCCGCTTTCAATTCTCCTCGAGATTTCTCGCGGCTGCACGTTCAACAGCTCTTCAAATATGTTCAGCGAAAGGACATCCGGCTTGCCGTGTTCTTCGAGGCATTTTTTCGCGCGCGCATTCACCATCAGTACGCGCCCATCCCGGCTCGCTACCACCACACCCTTTTCCACCGTATCCAGTAAAGCCCGCACATGCTCCACGGGAAAATTAGTTCCACCTGGCACAAATTTGCCCGTGGTTGTTGTGATACCACTTCCCATAGAGGTCGGCTGGCTCCTGCCCCGAGTGGTAAAAATTTTCCCTTGGCGGACTTCATCCTTTCAAACGCTCCCCGGACTGTCAATGGTAAAAGCGTTCCATTTGCACAATTTGGGAAAAGGCCTACTCAATCCAAGCCATAACCTACTGCCGGCTTGTCCCATCCCTCCCCCACCGCCCCTATCTCTATCTAAGGAGACATGTTAAATTGGGATTTGGATTCAGAACACTGGCAAACAACCTGCAAGGGATGTACTAGTTCCTGAGTACTACTATTCGTATCCTATGGACCTACGGACCGATCAGCTGAAGGAGGGAGTTCGCGTGGATTCGCAACGGGCACGCCGTTCGCCTCGAATCCGCCTACAAGTCCCTGTCTTCCTTAGGGCCTCCGATACCTCGGGAGCAGAGTTCATCGAACTCACGCGCACCCTAAACATCAGCGCCACGGGTGCCTGCATCACCTCAACACACATGCTGAGGCCTGATCAGGCGGTTTTGCTCACGGTTCCGGCTCCCTCGCCCTCATCCTCCAGCCTCATCCCCAGCGAGACGCCTCCCATCCAGGCCAAGGTTCGCCGCCTGGAAACTCTGGGCGACCAGCGGCTTTTTGGATTGGAATTCCTTCGCCCGCTAGATTAGTTCCCACTTCTAGTAGTACTCCTACCTCCTTTTGGCATTTTCGCATGTGAGTGGTTTTTGCCCCTGCTCAACAAGCCTCGCTTATCCTTCCTTCTTGTAATAGGATAAGCGGCAAAAGAGAGCCGATTAGGGACGCTTCACCAGACCTGTACCACCGACAGGAATGGCATCCGATTTGCTCCCTAATCTCCCGGTTCTCTGACTGTGCTTGCCCCACACCCCGCGGGGATAGGCAGATTGTGGGAATAAACCCAGTTATGCCCAGCCCCGGTGCCCCAGCGGCCCCGCGTTTGCCCTCGGAAGACGCATATCTCGAGCTCTTGGCCGACACGCTCGAGGGCCTCGATCATTCTGCCCGTGGTCAGTTTCTCCAGCGCTATTTTCGCGCCACTACTCATTTGGAGATGCGCGAGAGCCAGTGCCTGCAACTCTGGGATGAAATTCTCACGCGCCGCCGTGAACTCAGCGACACGCTTGGTCGGCCGATTTCTCTCAAGACCGTTCTCATGGATGTTCTTTCTTCCTCTGGGTTGGTGCGCGTGCCCGTCATTCTTGAATACGACGAACTGAAAAAAATTCAATTGAACGCGGTCACCGATCCGCTCACGGGTTTATACAATCGCAGACTCTTTGCGGAATCGTTTGAAAAGGAACTGAATCGCGCCCGCCGCTATGGCCTTCCGCTGGGCATCGTCATCCTCGATCTTCATCGCTTCAAGGAAGTCAACGATAAGTATGGCCACCCTCGCGGGGATGAGGTTCTTCGCGCCGCCGCTGCCACCCTGCAGAAGGCCCTCCGCACCTCCGACTCCGCATTCCGTATCGGCGGTGACGAGTTTGCTCTGCTTCTTCCGCAAACTGATGCGGCGCAGGCTCTCGCACTTGGTCGTCGTATTGAAGCCGTATTTGCGGAGACTCTCCGCCCGCTTCAATTGACCTTCGCCGTAGCCATGGACCACGGCGTCGCCACCTTTCCCCAGGATGGCGATCAATCGGATCAATTAATTCGCGTCGCCGACGAGCGGCTTTATCGTTTCAAGCACGCCAATCACATGCGGACAGCCGGGGATCCTTCGCGCTCCGCCGTCCCGCCGCCTGCGCCCCAACCGCTGCCTCAATCGCCGATCTCCATCTCCGCGGGCCGCACCGCCGAAAAAGTCTCACCTGATTTCGCGGCGGCATCGTCAGCCGCGGCAGGAGCTCTGGCCGAGCAGGCTCCCGCGCCGGTCGCCGAGGCTTCTTTCGCGATTCAGCGCAAAGCCGAACGCGTTTCCATGGTCGGAACCAACGCCTATGCAATCATCGGCGATCAGGGTAGTCGCCGCGCCCGCGTCCTCGATCTTGGGTTTGGCGGCGTTGCCCTCGAGTTTGAACAACCCGAAGATCTCCCCGAGAGCATCCTGGCAATTCTTCATGTCCCGATTCTTCCGCCTGTGCGCGTGTATCTCCGGCCTGTCTGGTCGCGCCGCACCGCCGAAGGTGCTTTCCGCTTTGGCTGCCATTTCGTTTCCTGATTGCGCCTGACCGGCTACTCTCGCTACGAACTGCTCCAGATGCAGCCCTGCCCTGCAAGAGTTTTCTCTTGCGCGGGAATATAGTCCTCCCGGACCAGCGCGTTCCCCTCAATTCCATGCCCACTCGCGAGACCTGCTCTTTCGTACAGGTCTCGTCTATGTAATTCCTGTCCCACAACTGTACCCAGGACAGGTTGCGGCTGCGGTTCCTTAAACAGTAACTTGAGATTTCCGAATCTGAGGAGGTTCGCAACCGGAGTGTTGTCGCAGCGTTCAAACTTCATGGCCTTCCGCAGCGTCGCTGCCGCCGCATCGTTGTTGATTATCGCCATGGCAATCGTCGGTTGCGCAAGCTATCCCTCTCATTCTTCGCCAAGCGGACCCGTTATTTCCCTCTCTGCTACAAGTTTCAATTTCAGTAGCGTCGTTATCGGCCAGTCCTCCACGCGGACTCTACATATCAGCAACACTGGTGCCGCTCCGCTCACCCTTAATTCCGTAGCGCTCAAAAGCACCCAATTTTCACTGACTGGCCCCTCCCTTCCACGTACGGTCCTGCCGGCCCAGAAGTTGGACTACACCATTTCCTTCGCGCCCACCACTGCCGGCAGTGTGTCCGCTTCAGTTCAGATCACCAGCAATGCCCCGAATACTCCCGCATCTGTCTCACTCGCCGGCGTTGCCGAAAAAGCAGCTGCTGCCATACAGGTGTCGCCGTCCTCGATCAGTTTTGGCAATCTCAAACTGAACTCCACGGCCACGCAAAACGTCACCCTCAAGAACACGGGTGACATCAATCTCACCATCAGCGGGATTACCGTCGCGGGCGCCGGTTTTGGATACTCCAGTCTTTCGCCGGGTTACTCACTTACTCCCAACCAGAGTGTCACTTTTCAGATTTGGTTTCGTCCCCAGACCAGCGGCTCCGCTTCAGGAAATGTGTCCATCCTTAGTTCAAGTCTCGCGGCTCCTGCCAGCGTTTCTGTTTCTGGAGCCGGCGTGACCTCCACTTCAACCTCACCCACTCCAGGGCAGCATAGCGTCGTGCTGTCATGGGGACCCAGTGCCAGCTCCGTGGCAGGTTATCGAGTTTACCGAGACGGCGGCTCCGGCTTCTTACCCCTTACTTCCGCAATTCCGGACCTAACTTACACGGATGCAACCGCCGTTTCCGGTAACACCTACCACTACGCGGTCACCGCAGTTGACGCCGTCGGCGACGAAAGCTCCTTCTCCAACGAAGCAACGGCCGTCATCCCGACTCCTTGATCCCGCTCCCTGCCTGAAGGGAAGGGCCGATTTTGAAATTCCGGCCTCCTCCCGTATAATCAGAGATTGTCTTGTGACCTAGCGACGCGGCTGTAGCTCCCTCCAGGGGATTGCCGTGCAGACCGGCCACACTAGATTGGAGAACCATGAAACCCGGTATTCATCCCGACTACCATCCCGTTACCGTCCACTGCGCCTGTGGCAGCACCTTTCAGACTCGTTCGACGATCAAAGGCGATATGCTGCGCGTTGAAATTTGCTCGAGCTGCCATCCGTTCTTCACGGGCAAACAGAAACTTGTGGACACCGCGGGCCGCGTTGAGCGCTTCAACAAGAAATACGCCAACGTCCCTGCCGCTGCCGCCAAGAAGTAATTCCTCGCACTCACTGAGTATCACTTTCCGCGGACCGGTCCCAGGCCGGTCCGCTTTTTCTTTCTATCCTTTTGTCCGCTTCCAACTCTCCGTGTAGAATCAACTTCCAACGTGGCTACGCAATCTCGCATGTTCGATGGCGCACCGGACGCCGGTTTGGTGGAAACGGGCGCACCCCGCGTCACGCTCCGCAACGCCTTCTTGCATCCATTCGATTCCGCGATTGCCGCGGCGCGCACCTGCTATTCCTCGCATCTCGTCACTCACGATGAAATCACCGACAAACAGCGCCTGAATATCGGCGCCGCCACCTTTTATAGCGGCCACCACACCGTCTACCAGCACGCCCACTTCGAGTTCGGCCTGGAAAACGTCAGCCGTCAGTTCGTCTGGTCGTTTCTCCACGCGCATCCTTTCTACAATTCGGAGCAGCAAAGCCAGCGCTACGTACGTCTCGATCGCGCCCAGGCCTACGTTCCGCCGGTCTCGCTTTTCTTCGATGAAGCCTCTCGCAACATCTATGAAAACACTCTGGCCTTCGCCTGGGCCCGCTACCGCGAACTCTCCGCCCTGCTCACACCCGACGCGCGCAACATTCTGAGCGACATCTGGCACATCGGTCCGATGTCTCATCCCAAGCGCATTCAGAAAATCGAGCGCTCCGCCGAAAAACGCTCCATCGAAATCGCGCGATACGTCCTTCCGGTCGCGGCCTTCACCACCATGGTCCACACCGTCTCGGGCATCGTCCTGCATCGCCTCTGGCGCATGTGTTCCGCCTCCGACACGCCGAGCGAAGCGCGCGCCGTCATTGGCGATATGGTCGCGCAGGTCCGTCAACTCGATCCCCAGTTTTTCGATCGTTTTGACCTCTCTCCTCTCGAAGAGTTGCCCGAATGGAAGGATGTTGTTTCAGTCCAGTCAGAAGCTGACGCCTTCGCGGATGAATTCGACGCCAGACTCAGCGGGAAGACCTCTCGCCTCGTTGATTATTCCCCGAACGCCCCTCGCGTCATGGCCGAGTCCTATCGCGCGGTCGTCGGACTTCCGGAATCCGCCTGCTCCGACGCAGAAGCCATCGACCGCCTGCTCAATCCCGCGCGCAATCTTTATCGTCTGGAAACTCTGAACATCGGCGTCCACGCGCCGATGATGCGCGCCCTGCAGCACGCCAACTATACCTTTGCCAAAAAAATCAGCCACACCGCTGACAGCCAGGACCAGCGCCACCGCATGGTTCCCGGCTCGCGCCCGTTGCTCACGCTGGCCGACACCCGCGAACCCGACTACATCACTCCCAAGCTTCTCCTGGAGAATCCTCGCGCCAAAGAACTCTACGAACGCGCCATGCAAGAAGCCTGGTCCGCAAAAAACCAGCTCCTCGACCGCGGCGTTCCTCCCGAAATTGCCCTCTATCTTCTTCCCAACTCCAAATCCATTCGCCTCGTCGAGACCGGCTCGCTCCTCCATCTCCTCCACAAGTGGACCATGCGCACCTGTTTCAACGCCCAGGAAGAAATCTACGCGGCCTCCATGGACGAAATCGTCCAACTCCGCGATGTCCACCCACAACTCTCCCGCTACATCGGCCCGCCCTGCCACCTTCGCGCCGGCATCACTACCCCCATCTGCACCGAAGGCTCCCACTTCTGCGGCATAAAAGTCTGGCTTGATTTCCCCAACACGCCCCGCCGCATCTGAGTTTCACTTCACAATTGTTTTTCGGGTTACCGGATGGAATTTAAGTCGAGGGGTGAATCACAAATCTTCGGGAAGCAAACCAGTGTGCTTTGCAATTCGAGCAAGCATTCGCGGCCCGATTTCGACGCCGTCGTGAAAGGCCCACACATAATCGCCTCGCTCGGAATGTGTCAAAACGATGTGCGAACCTCTTTGCGATTTAATGGAATATCCGATTCGAAGGAGAGCGCGGAGAACGTTCGCCGCTTTCGTGCTGGGCCATTGACCCACGATCAAGACGCTTCGATGGAAACGGTCACCGTTTCGGTGGGTTCTTTCTCTTGCTCAATGCGATCCGCCAGCACACGCAGTGCAAGCGCTTGTGCGGAGGCCATGGCTTCCTTTTCCGTCGCTCCGTAAGCCATTACACCTGGCATATCCGCGATTTCGGCAATCCAGCGCCCGTCCGTCTCGCGCTCCATCGCAATTTTGTAAACGATGTGCGACATGCCGACATTCTAACACGCTCTAAGCGCCCTGCCTCTGCAACCCGGCCACTCTGTATTTACCCGGTACTCCCCGCCGCATCTGAAACCTGTTGACACCTCCATAACGTCTAACTATTAATTAGGAGGCCTGCAATGACCCGCACGCATCTCCGCCGAAACGCTGTCGCGCTAGCTTCCCTTCTGATTTTGGCGCCTTTCTCCAGCGCCTTCGACTCGCCCCTCTCCGACACCGCTGTGCGCGAAGCTTATTTCCTCGGCCAGCGCCACGACGACTCTCTCCCGAAGCTCCTGGACAAGTACGTCCTCTACTTGCAGCCGCCCAAGACAGGCCCCTACATTCAATCGGTCAGTCTTTTTACTCCTTATGTCCTTACGGCTCTCAATTCCAGTCAGCAGGTCAGCATCTATAGCGCACAGCAAGCCCAACTCGATCACCTCAAAAACCCCGAAGTCGTACGCGTCACGGTTCAAATTTTTCTAACGGAGTCTTACGCCGCGTACAGCGCGGTTGCTACAGGGTCTGATTCTCATTCACCCAAGGGAGTCTTCGTTCGTCCGTCGGACTTCTGGCGCGACTTCCGCGTCCGTGTTTTTCAAAAGGATCAGATGGTCATTCCCACCGCCGCGAATGGTGAGGCCCATTATCAGTGCAATGAAGGTGGTTGCATCCTTTCCGGTGCCACGCTGAACTTCGAATATCCCGCCGCTGCCTTCACCGAAGCTTCCGCCACCGTCCAGATCGACCCGCCCGAGGGCGACTCGGTCGTCGTCGACTTTGATCTCACCGCTTTCCGCTAATTCTTGTCCCCGAATCCGTGCTTCTGCCTGCATATCGGGCAGTAAGTCAGCGTCTCAGAATTATCCACGTGATGTCTCACCGGCGGCACGGTCCGCAAATAAGCGAAGATTGCCTTTAAGTCCTCGTCCGTCATGTTACGGAAATACCGATATGGCATAAACGTATTCAATTCACGCACACCGCCAGAAGCATGTCCCGTTCGAATGGTCTTGACGAACATCGCCTCGTCGTAATGGGAAATGCCAGACGGATCCGAGGTGATGTTCGGCGTCACCACGTCCCCCCAGGCGCCTGCCATACGCTGTCCGCCCCCAAACATCATCTCTGTCCGGGGATTTCCTTTCTCGTCGTTGGGCGTGTGGCAATCGTTACACTGGGCGATGCGCACCAGATACCAGCCATGCTTCATTTGCTCGCTCGCGTCCGCTGCCAGCTTCGGTTCCATTTCCGGATGCAGATTTACCTTGATCTCAAAGGGAACGTTCCTTTTTGGCAGAGGATTTCGAACCGCGGGCAGCGAACGGATGTACACGATCACTGACGCTACATCCTCATCCGTCATGCTCCGGAAAAATGCGTACGGCATGTAATCCGATAATTCCCGGCCGTCATGCCCCATCCCATGACGGATTGCCCGCTCAAATTGTGCGTCGCTCCATGTGCCTGCGCCGGTCTCTTTATCCGGAGTGATATTCGGACAAACGAGCCCATCGGGGGTGAACGTTCCGTCGTACAGCTCGCCCTTCAACACTTGGCCTACACCCTTTCGTCCCGGCAGAGGCAGGCTACTTCCATGAGCGTAGTCTTGCTCGCCGTGGCACATGAAACAGTGCGCGACGCCCTCCACCAGATAACGTCCGCGTTCCAGACGCTCGGGCGTAAGGCTCGCGCGGAATGCCGGCGCATCCGTCGCAAAACTCGCGGCTGCGGGCTTGACCTGTGCGGTAGCGAATCGCGATACAGACAACAGAAGGAAAAGTGGGATTAAGACACGAACACACGACCAGGGAGGAATTGAGCCCACAGCACTACCTCCGTTTTTGGCTGAACTGCGCGTTCCCGAGGAATTGCCGCGAGTATACACCTAAAATGTTGTTGAATTTTCGCTTCTTGGTGGGAATTTCCTTTACTAACTCCTCCAATGCAGCGTCACCGGCCCATCCATCGGATGTTCCATCGGCAATCCGCTGCGCCTCGACTCAATCAGATTCTGCTTCAACGCGAAATACCATTTGGCCGGACGGTCCGCGTCATCAATCAACATCAACTTCGGATTCTGCTTCAATCCTTCCGACTGCCGAATCATCGTTTCCTGGTCCTGCCGCAAGAATATCTTCGCAAAGATGCGAAATATCGAAACCGGAAACGGCAAATTCCACGCCGCTACAAAATCGATCCGGCATAAATCCCGCCGCACCGGCGTCACCGTAGCCCGGCTGGAAAACCACAACTTCCCGCTCCGGTCGATCTCGGTCCTGATATTCGGCAACACGAAATCAATGGTCGTCGTCACCGTCTCGCCGGTCATCTTCGCTAGCAATTTATACGGAGCGCTATTCGAACTTGGCTGGTGCGGGCTCATCCGGAACCCATTCGGAATTGGCTCAAACTGTTTCGCCTTCTCGTGGACACTGGCCTTGCTCCTCCAGAACCACGACTGGTGCACAAACGGCCCGTGCGCCGGGTCCATCAATCCAATAATCCCGTGATCGATATGCGATGGCAGTTCGCACTCCAGCCGCGTGATCCTGAATTTCGTGCTGAATTTTTCCAGCTCCGGCGAGCTCGCCAACCGTTCTGGCAGCCGCGTCCCCGGGGCGCTCATGTACACCCAAACGTACCCGTCGCGCTCTTCGCACGGATAATACGTGGCATTGATCCGCTCTACCTTCAACTTGTCGTGGCTCGTCAGCGATGGAATCTCCACGCACCGCCCGCTGCACGCGTCAAACTCCCACCCGTGATAGCTGCATTGCAAGTTTTTCCCGTCAAAATGCCCATACGAAAGCGGAATCCCCCGGTGCGGGCAGGCATCCCGCATCGCAAACGCCTTTCCCTCGCTCGTCCGTCCCAAAACCAGCGGCACTTCCAACAGCATGGCCTTCGCCAGATTTTTTCCGTAAATCTCCTCGCTCCGCATCGCCGGATACCAGAAATCCCACAAAAATCCGGCGTCCGCCTTCGGCGCGTTCTCCGCCAGCCCCTCCACCGAATTTTCCAAAGCCGCCCGAACAGCTTCACTCATCTCTTCCACCCACAATCTCTGGCGCCACCGCCAAATCGCATCGTAGTACACCCGCCCACCCCGGGCAATCGCGATGTAGCGGCCGCCTTCTGAGGCGGGCGCCTTTTCTGCTGTACCCCTAACTCCAATCCCTGCATTTCCGCCCGGGCCCCTCAAAACCTCGCCATCTCCTCCTGCATCCAATCCTCAAGCAGTTTTGCTATACTACATACAGAACATGTACTCCTTCTTCCATTAGCACTCCAAATCCTCGCGCCCGTCCGGGCGCCGTCTCGCACTTCACCAGCTTGCCCTGAGCGATTTTTGCGAAGGGTCACCAATCACCAGTCACCCTCTCCAGTGACACAAATCCCATGGAGAGAAGGAATCCCAATGGCCGCTCTCACGCTCTCCGAAAAACTCGATCAGCTCGACGCCCGGTACCAGGAAATGACCCAAGAACTCTCCACGCCCGAGGTCGTCACCGATTCCGCACGCTTCCAGAAGCTCGCCAAGCAGCACTCCGATCTCGAAACCATCGTCAACAAGCATCGCGAGTTCAAGCAAATCGAAAAGGACCTCGCCGCCACCCACCAGATGGTCGTCGAATCCGAAGACGCGGAAATGCGCCACATGGCCCAGGAAGAAGAAAAGCTCCTCGCCGTCCGCAAGGAACAAACCGAGCGCGAGTTAAAACTTCTTCTCCTCCCCCACGATCCCATCGACGACAAGAACATCATCCTTGAAATCCGCGCCGGCACCGGTGGCGACGAAGCAGGCATCTTCGCCGGCGACCTCTTCCGCATGTACTCGCGCTACGCCGAATCCCAGGGCTGGAAAGTCGAAGTCATGGAAAGCTCTCCCGCACAGATGGGCGGGGTAAAAGAAATCGTCGCGGCGATTCAGGGCAAAAAAGTCTATTCCAAGCTGAAATACGAAAGCGGCGTCCACCGCGTTCAGCGCGTCCCGGCCACCGAAACGCAGGGCCGCATCCATACCTCGGCTGCCACCGTCGCCGTCCTCCCCGAAGCCGACGAAATCGACATTAAAATCGAAGCCAAGGATCTACGCATCGATACTTTCTGCTCGTCGGGCCCCGGCGGTCAGTCCGTCAACACCACCTACTCCGCCGTGCGCATCACTCACTTGCCCACGGGCCTGGTCGTCTCTCAACAGGACGAAAAATCCCAAATCAAAAACCGCGCCAAGGCCATGCGCGTCCTGCGTTCTCGCCTCTACGAAATGGAACTCGAAAAGCAGCAAGCCGCCATCGGCGCCGAACGCCGCGGCCAGATCAAAACCGGCGACCGCTCCGAAAAAATCCGCACCTACAACTATCCCCAGAATCGCGTCACCGACCACCGCATCGGTCTCACCATCCACCAACTGACCGAAGTAATGGACGGCAAACTAGCCCCCCTGGTCGATGGCCTCGTCGAACACTATGAAGCCGCCCGCCTAAAGCAGGAACTAGCGGAAGCATGAGTAGCCATTATGAACCTTCCTGTAGGGCCTGCCTTCTGAGGCGGGCCTCACTTCAACCGTCCCGGGTGCCCCACACGCCGAATTTGCGTGTGGGCCCTTGGGTTTTCTTCTCTGCGCTGCCTCTGCGTCCTCAGCGCCTCTGCGTTAAACTCTCTTCTTAAATCTAATCCGATGCCTTCACGACAAACCAAATCCCTCGACGTCCGCACCGCCCTGAAACAGGGCATCCATCTCCTCCGCGACGCCCACGTCCCCTCTGACACTCTAGCCGCCGAACTCCTCCTCCTCCACGCAATCGGTCGCGACCGCACCTGGCTTTACGCCCACCCCGAGGAACTCCTCGATCCGAAAACCATCGACTCCTACTTCTCTCTCCTCCATCGCCGCGCCGCCGGCGAACCCACGCAACACCTCACCGGCAAACAGGAATTCTGGGGCCTCGAATTCGAAGTCTCCCCCGACGTCCTCATCCCCCGGCCCGAAACCGAACATCTCATCGAAGTAGCCCTCGATCGCCTCGCCGTCCGCGAACTCCGCTCCGGCCACGACCCAAAACTAACCGGTGAAGGCCTCACCATCGTCGACATCGGCACCGGCTCCGGCTGCATCGTCATCGCCCTAGCCAAAGAACTCCCCGCCGCCAAACTCTACGCCACCGACATCTCCCCCGCCGCCCTAGCCATAGCCCAACACAACGCCACTCGCCTCGGCTTTTCCGATCGCATCCATTTCCTCGAATCCGAATTGTTTTCGGCCTTCTCTTCCTCTTCCCGCCAGTCACCAGTCACCGATCACCAGTCACTTCTCTTCGATCTCATCATCTCTAACCCACCCTACATCGGCCGCAAAGAAACCAGCGCCCTCCCCATCGAAGTCCGCGACCACGAACCCGCCTCCGCCCTCTACGGTGGCGAAGAAGGCTACGAGCTTTACGGCCTGCTGATCCCAGAAGCCGCGCGCAATCTCAGAATCGGCGGTCTCCTCGTCCTTGAACTCGGGCACGACAGTCTTCCCGCCGTCCGCCCCCTCCTCGAATCTTCCCAATGGACGAATCTCCACGTAACCAACGATCTTGCCGGAATCCCCCGCGTCCTCTCCGCCGAACGCACCTCCGCGTAGCGGCAACTTTCAAGTCGCCCTGCCCATTCCCTTCACTCTTCAATGTTGCGCTGGCTTTATGCAACCACTTCCGGGATGAGATATCACTTTGTGTCTTGTCAGGCTGTTCTGAATAGGGCTTAAATGGGTGACATCGCAGGAGGGCTCACATTGCGGAGATCAACCATCTTCTTTGCCTTGATTCTCTTTTCGTTTCTCCCGCTCCCGGCAGTCTCCTGCTCAGTGATAGGCTGCAGTGGCGACGGCGACGAAATGCATCATTCCTTTAAGGTGAGAGTCGTTCGTGACGGCAAGCCACTAACTGGTGTCACCGTTCGGATCACCCGAACCGGAGAAGCAGGGAACGAAAAATTCTTCTTGGGAACTACCGGTTCCGACGGCTCGGTTCACATAACCAATCTTCCTCCAGGCAACTACTGGATCTATACGGACCTTCTCGGGATCGGCGCTGGTACGAATTGCTTTCATGTTTCAAGCCACAGCACTTCCAAGGCATTGAAATCGCTAAAGTACGAGTGGGGTGATCTCGCGCCCGCTACCCGGAGCATGCAGGGAACCGTGGTGGACCTTCAGCCGGGTAAGACAGGCACGCCAATCGAGCGATTGTTGCACCGGGTAGAAGTGCCAATCCCAAATGCAAGGTTGACTCTCCATGATCCTTTCAGCGGATCGGCCGTGACCACACTTACCGATGAGACTGGGAAATTCTCTTTCGCGGGGATCTCGAAAGGAACCTACGTCGTTCATATTGATAGCGGAACGGCTCCGGGTGGTCGTGAATACGATTCAAGTGACATTCTTGTTGCTCTTGCGGACAAAGCAAGACTGGATACCCTTCGTCTGGTTCGAAGGGAGGCGAGCGGTGGCAGTTGCGGTGGTACGTCCATCGAACTTCAATAATTTGTCCCGGCTTACATCCCCTTCGCACCCCGCGCCATCTCCCCAATCCGATTTAAGTACCCCACATAAACCGGAATCGGAATATCCGGCGAATCCCCGTCATTCAGAAAATGCTCCAGCCGGATCTCCATCGGTATCCCCGCAATCACTTCGCGAAATCTCGGCATCTCCAGAAACTTCACTTTCCAGATCTCCAGCATCTCCGAGCGAAACTCTTCGCTGATAAATCCCATCTTTCGCTCGCGGAGATAAATTCCGTCAAAATGGTGCTCCGCCAAAATCTTCCGAATCGGATCATCGGCCGGCGAGAACACGTAAACCAGGTGCAACAAATCCGCCAGGTCTCCCCACAAAATCTTTTCTTCAAACGCGCTGAACCGGAATGCGCTTTCCCCACGCTGCTGGACCAATCGCGCTTGATCGCCCGGCTTCAACCCATGCCTCTCAAGCTCCTCGCCAAACATCTTCAACCGCTCGGCCTTCAGGTTGTACCTCAGAAATTCCACCGCGTACACATTCGGCAGATAAATCTTGGGATCATCATCCAGCCGCTCCAGCCAGCCGCTCCAGTCCCGGCCCTTCAGCAAGACAGTCAGTTCCTTCAGTTCACCGACCGTCGTATCCGGGTGATACTTCGCCGCCTGCCAGAAATGTTCCGTCGAATCATAAACAGCCCCGTGCAGCCGGATGCCCTCCTCGATCGGATACCAGTTCGAAAGCACCCGCCCCGCCATCACCGGCGAAGCGCTCCAGCAGTTCAGCGAACGCTTCCACTTTTCCTGCACCGCTAAAAATTCCTCCGCATACCCCGGTGGCAGCGACTCCTTCAGTTTCGCAATCGCCTCCCGCAACTCCTCACCCGTGTGTGTCACCAGCGCCTGCAGCGGCCGCTCGTCCGCCATCGAAATGACGCGGCTCTCGATTCCCTCGCGCAGCAGGCGCCGAGCAAGTTGCTGTCTTTCTTCTTCGCTGATCTTCCCGTGCCACCGCTGCGTCTGCGTCTCAATATACGGAAAAACTTCCGCGAGCGACCTGAACTCGATGAATCCATGAATCGCAAACTTGACCGCCCTACCGTCCTTCACAATCACCGTCGAAGGCGTAACCACTTCCTGTACTGAAATCTCCTGCGCCCGCAGAGGCGGCACCGTGGCAAGAATCGAGCAGCCGATCAGAATCGTCCAAAGGCGCGCACGGCAAATTGCTCTCGAAACATTTTTCATTGTCCCCCGCAACAAATCCGCCCCATCATTCCACCTGCCTCTCCCGACTCACAACAAAATTCCTCAAGCTGCCAGCCCGACGAATCCTTCCCGGAACCACTACCGTAGCGGCCACTTTCGAGTGGCCCCAGTTTCGCATTTGTAGCGGCCGCCTTCCGAGGCGGGCGCTTTTGAGCGGTAAACCCCCATCGAACTCCAGCTTCCAGACGACGCGGCCACCCGCTCCACCTCTCTCATTGCCCCCGCCACTCCGAAATCGTACCCTTATCCCATGCCGGACCTGGCGCGCTTCCGAGCCAAACACGATGCCCCCGACGCATCAGAAATTCCGTCGCAATCCTCCATCCTCCACGTCGACATGGACGCCTTCTTCGTCTCCGTTGAGCTCCTCGAGCGCCCCGACCTCCGCGGCAAGCCCGTGGTCGTTGGAGGCCGTCCCGACCAGCGCGGTGTCGTATCCGCCGCCAGTTACGAAGCCCGCAAATTCGGCATTCACTCCGCCATGCCCCTGCGCACCGCCGGCCGCCTCTGCCCCCACGCCGTCTTCCTCGACGGCCATCACGAAAAATATTCCGAATGGAGCGATCGCGTCGCCTCCATCCTCGCGAAATTTTCTCCCATCGTCGAAATGGTCTCCATCGATGAAGCCTATCTCGACCTCTCCGGCACCGAGCGCCTCCACGGCCCGCCGCTGGCCGCCGCCGACAGACTTCTTCGCACGATCACGCGGCAAACCAGTCTTCCCTGCTCCGGCGGACTCGCCACCACCCGCCTCACCGCCAAGGTAGCCTCCGATCAAGGCAAGCCCCGCGGCCTCGTCTGGGTCGCCCCCGGCATGGAAGCCCGTTTCCTCGCTCCGCTCCCGATCCGCAAAATTCCCGGCATCGGCGAAGTTACCGAACGCGCTCTTCGCGCCCTCGGAATCGAAACCGTCGAGCAACTCGCTTCGCACTCGCAGGAAAAACTCGAAAAAATCTTTGGTCAGTGGGGCACCGCGCTCTACCGCAAGGCCCGCGGCGGCGACGCCTACGAATTCCTCATCGACGCCGAGCCCAAATCCATCTCCCACAATCACACCTTCGGCGAAGACACTTCCGACGTCGCCGAAATGGAAACCATGCTCAGCCACCTCTCCCAGAAAGCCTGCAAGCGTCTCCGCGAGGCCGGCCTCTCCACGCGCAGCCTTACACTGACGATCCGTTACGCCGGATTCGAAACCTACACCCGCTCCAAAACTCTGACGGAATCCGCGCAACTCGACACCGACATCTTCGCCGTCTTCCTCACTCTCTTCCGCCAACATCGCGACGCGAAGCGCAAAGTCCGCCTCCTCGGCGTCGCGCTCTCCGCCCTCTCTCACGGCGCTCAGCAGCTCGACCTCCTCGAATCCGATCGCCGCGAAAAACTCGAAAAGCTCACCAAAGCCGCCGATCACCTCCGCGACAAATTCGGCTTCACCTCCGTCCAGTTCGGCGGCTCCCTCCGCCGAGACGACTAATTCCCGGTAGCGCGGGCTTCCAGCCGGCTCTTCGCTCTTCTCTGTGCCCTCTGCTTGCCCGGAGCTCTTTTATCGAAGGGGGCTCTCAACTCTGTGAACTCTGTGTTAAATCTTTCTCTTCCCCGGCGACGGCGCAGAAAAGGCGACGCTTTAGCCGATGAAGGCATCTATACTCTTCAGTTCGATCTCTATCGATGAGGACTCTCTTGAAAAAACTACTTCTCGCCACCGCTATCCCTTGCTCGTTTTTCGCTCTCACCGCAGCTTTCGCCCAAACTCCGCCCGCGGACTCGGGCCTTCTTGCAAACTCCGTCTACGTGAAAAACTGCGCGAAGTGCCATGGCAAAACCGCCGAGGGCCGTCATTTTGGCGGGCCATCGCTCATCTCCGCAAAAACCGCAACTGCTTCCGCCGATGACCTGCGCAACATCATCGCCAACGGCAAAGGCCACATGCCCAAGTACGCGGGCAAATTGACGCCGGAAGAAATTGATACGCTCGTCAAACAAATTCAAGCCTTAAAGAAGTAAACAATCTCCATCCATTCGTTTCGTCCTCGGCCATGCTAGGGAACAAGACGTGTCACGTGGAGCGTATCAACACCCGCAGGTTTCGCACCTGAAAGTTGCGTATGATCTAATGCTCCTCTTTGGGTGCACGGCCGAATAATTCGCGTTCCCTCTCTCGTTGCCGTTTCGCCTATACTTTGTTCCATGGCTTCTGCCACCACACCGCCCCCCAGCGCTTCCGAACCGCGTCCCGCGCGACTTTCCCGTCTCGGCAACTTCTGGCAGCGCGTCAGCGAAGGCCGCCGCATCGACGACCTCTGGTCACAGTTCGCTGCCGACGCCCGCTCCAGCTACGGCTTCTATGGCAAAGACGTTGACTGGGATGAAGTCAACCAGCTCCCTCGCTGGAAGCGCCCCCTTCCTGTGGTCAAGCAACTCTTCTGGGCCATGATGAACAAGCTCACTCCGGCCCGCCGCGTCCTGCTCCTCATCGCATTGGTATTGCTTCTTCTTTCCGGAAACGGCAACAACACCGGTTTCGGTATCAAAGCGGAATTCCTTTCCGCCCTTTTATTCCTTCTGCTTCTTTCTCTCGAACTCGCCGATAAAATCACCATGAAGCGCGATCTCGAAATTGCCCGCGAAATCCAAGCCTGGCTCGTTCCCTCCACTCCGCCAACGATTCCTAACGCGGAAGTCGCCTTCTACACACGCGCGCAAAATTCCGTCGCCGGCGATTACTACGACGCCTTCTACCCATTGGACGACGCTTCCGCCGGCGGCAAACTCATGCTCGTCATGGCCGACGTCGCCGGTAAAAGCGTCCCAGCCGCTCTCCTCATGGCCACGCTGCAAGCCAGCCTGCGCACTATCGCCTCCGAAGGCCTCCCCCTCACGCAACTCGCCACCCGCCTCAATCACTACGCCTGCGCCCACAGTCTCGGCGGCCAGCGCTTCACCACCGCCGTCCTCGCCGAATACGATCCCGCCACGCGCCGCCTCGCGTACGTCAACGCCGGCCACAACTCACCCGTCATCCGCCGCTCAAACTCTCCCACCGAGCGCCTCGAATCCGGCAGCCTCCCGCTCGGCATCACTACCGAAGCCACTTTCCCTTCCTCCGAAATCACGCTGCGGCCCGGTGATACGCTCGTGCTCTTCACCGACGGCGTCGTCGAAGCCTTCAACTCCTCCGGCGAAGAATTCTCCGATAATCGCTGGCTCAACATCATCCGCGGCCTTCCGACTCTCAACGCCCAGCAAACCCTGCAATACCTCATGAAGAGCGTCGAAGATTTCGTCGGCGCCACCCGCCAGTCCGACGACATTACTTGCCTCGTCCTCCGCTGTTCCTAGCAAATATTTTGCGCACCTCCGGTAACATAGGCTTCAGCCTATGCCGCCCAATTCAATCCGGAAACAGGAACGCAACCATCCCGCTCCCCCACCAGTCACGAGTCACCAATCACCAATCACCAGTCACTTTTTCTTCTTCTCCCATCCTCCCAGGCGCATAATCGTCTCGTGAACCCCCGGGAACTCGCCAATTCGGTCTGCGACACCCTTCAACGCCACGGCCACCAGGCCTTCCTCGTCGGCGGCTGCGTGCGCGATATTCTCCTCCAGCGCGATCCCGCCGATTACGATGTCGCCACAAACGCAACTCCCGCGGAAGTTCTGCAACTCTTCCCGCACGGCCTGGATGTCGGCGCGCAATTCGGCGTCGTCCTCATCCGCCAGGATTCACTCAAGGTCGAAGTTGCTACCTTCCGCTCCGACGTCGGCTATTCCGACGGCCGCCATCCCGACCAGGTCGTCTATTCCCAAACTCCCGAAGAAGATGTCCAACGCCGCGATTTCACCATCAATGGCCTGCTCATGCGCCACGACACGGGCGAAGTCCTCGACTTCGTCGGCGGCCGCGCCGATCTCGCCGCCGGAATCATCCGAGCCATCGGTGAGCCTTCCCGCCGTTTCGCCGAAGACAAACTCCGCATGCTCCGCGCCGTCCGCTTCGCCGCGCGCTTCGGCTACATCATCGAACCCGAGACTTTCTCCGCCATCCGTAAACACGCGAACGAAATCCAAATCGTTTCCGCGGAACGCATCCGCGAAGAGCTCACCAAACTCCTTACCGAAGGTGCCGCCCGCCGCGGCTTCGAACTCCTGGACGAACTCGGCCTCCTCGCCGAATTGCTCCCCGAAATCGCCGCCATGAAAGGCGTCCCTCAACCCCCGCAATTCCATCCCGAAGGCGACGTCTGGACCCACACCCTCCTCATGCTTGAAGGTCTCCCCGCTGGAGCCTCTCCCACACTTGCTTGGGGCATTCTCCTTCACGACATCGGTAAGCCGCCCACCTTCCGCCCTGCTTCCGAAACCGGCGACCGCATCCGCTTCGACGGTCATGTCGACGTCGGCGTCCGCATGACTGATGCACTTTGCCGGAGGCTTCGCTTCTCCAACGACGACACCGACCACATCAAAGCCCTCGTCGCCAATCACATGAAGTTCAAAGACGTCGCCCAGATGCGCCAGTCCACACTCAAGCGCTTCGTCCGCCTCGCCCAGTTCGACGAACACCTTGAACTTCACCGCCTCGATTGCCAGTCCAGTCACGGCAAACTCGATGCCTACGACACTATTCGCGCCTTCCTGGCCCAGACCCCACCCGCCCAGGTCCGACCCCCACGATTACTTTCGGGTGACGACCTCAAAAATTTAGGCTATACACCAGGACCAGAATTTCAGATGATTCTGGCCTCCCTCGAAGACGCCCAACTCGACGAGGCAGTCCAGACCCGGGACCAAGCCCTCGAATTTGTTCGGAGACGCTACCCTCTCCGTCAAGTTGGCCGATAAGACGCCCAAGGACAGGTTTTCTTGACTTGACTGTAAACTGCTTTATTTCAATACTTTGCGCGAATGTTGCAAACTGAGACCACCCATGCTAGGATTTGAGTGTTGTTGACTAATATTTTCTGCTTAAGGCTGTTGCATTGTCCGGCATCTTTTCCCGGACTCTTGCATCTAATCCTTCCATAGCGGGTTTTTCTCCCGCTTCGCGTTAGGGGAAAACATGGCTGATAAAAAACATTTCGTTCCAGATACTCTTCCAATCCTGCCCGTCCGGGATACCGTACTTTTCCCGGGCGCAGTTCTGCCTCTCACCGTTGGCCGTGAGAGTTCGCTCGCTCTCGTTAACTCGCTCGCGGGTGACGATAAGCTTTTGGGCGTTGTTGCCCAGTTGGATCCGCGGATCGAAGATCCTGCTGCGGCGGACCTCCACAAAGTCGGCACGCTTGCCAAAGTCCACAAAACCGTGAAGATGCCCAACGGCAACGTCGTCGTCTTCTTGGAAGGCTTGCAGCGTATCCGTATCAACGAGCTTCTGAGCCTCCGTCCATTCCTTCGCGCCGCGGTGGCCTCCGAGCCCGATTTCACCGGTGAAAAAGACGCCGAACTCGAGGCCTTGCAACGCAACTCTCAAGACCTCTTCCGGGATGTCGTGAGCCACTCGCCGCAACTCTCCGACGACCTGCAAAACGCGGCAATGAACATTGACGATCCCGGACGTCTCGCCGACTTCATCGCCGGCACGCTGCCGAGCCTTTCGACCCTGCTCCGTCAGGAGCTGATCGAAACCTCCAACGTGCGCAAGCGCCTCGAAATGCTCATTCGCGAGCTCTCCAAGGAACTCGAAGTTCTGGAGCTCCGCAGCAAGATTAATGAGCAGGTTCAGGAGCAGGTCAGCCAGAACCAGCGCGAATACCTGCTGCGCGAACAGATGAAGGCCATTCAGAAGGAACTCGGCGAAATCGACGACGCGCAAGCCGAAATTGACGAGCTGCGCAAAAAAGTCGACGAAGCCGGCATGACCGCGGAAGCCAAGAAGGAATGCGACCGCGAACTGAAGCGCCTCGCCAAAATGACTCCCGCTTCAGCGGAGTACATGGTGTCTCGCACCTATCTCGAATGGATGACCTCGTTGCCCTGGTCCAAGTCTTCCGGCAGCGCTGAAATCGACATTCCGAAAGCGCAAGACATCCTCAACGAAGATCACTACGATCTTCAAAAGGTAAAGGAGCGCATCCTCGATTACCTGGCCGTCAAGAAATTGCAGCCAGGCATGAAGGGTCCCATCCTGTGCTTCGTTGGGCCTCCGGGCGTGGGCAAGACCTCGCTCGGAAAGTCCATCGCCCGCGCGCTCGGCCGCAAATTCGTGCGCATCGCCCTCGGCGGCATGCACGATGAAGCCGAAATTCGCGGACATCGCCGCACCTACATCGGCGCTCTGCCCGGCCAGATTATTCAGGGCATCAAGCGCGCCGAGTCCAACGACCCCGTCATGATGCTCGACGAAGTCGACAAGCTCGGCCGCGACTTCCGCGGCGATCCGTCCTCCGCGTTGATGGAAGTTCTCGACCCGGAGCAGAATTCGACCTTCCGCGATCACTATCTCGACGTGCCCTTCGATCTCTCGAAGGTCACCTTCATCGCCACGGCCAACTGGATGGATCCGATTCCGGAGCCTCTGCGCGATCGCATGGAGGTCATCGAGCTCCCCGGCTACACCGGTGAGGAGAAGATCCACATCGCGCGCAAATATCTGATCCCCAAGCAGGCCGCCGAGCACGGCGTCAAGGAAGGCGAGCAACTGGAGTTCACCGAAGATGGGCTGCGAGAAATCATCCACAGCTTCACGCGGGAAGCCGGCGTTCGCAATCTTGAGCGAGAGATCGCCACGATCGTCCGCAAACAGGCGCGCCGCATGGCGGAAGGCAAGACGGAGAAAATGATCGTCACTCCCGAAGTCGTGCGCGAATTCCTCGGTGTGCCGAAGTTCCGCACCGAGCGGGAAATCGACGAGCGCGTCAAGAAGCCCGGTGTCGCGGTCGGGCTCGTCTGGACGCCCGTTGGCGGCGACATCGTCTTCATCGAGGCGAGCCGCATGCGCGGTGGCAAGCAGTTCACCATGACCGGCCATCTCGGCGAAGTCATGCAGGAATCCATGACCGCCGCGCTGACCTGGACCCGTGCCAACGCCGAACGGTACGGCATTGATCCGGACTTCTTCCGCAAGCTGGACATTCACATTCACGTGCCTTCCGGCGCGGTCCCGAAAGACGGGCCATCCGCTGGAGCCGCAATGGTCACATCCCTCGTCAGCTTGTTGACGAATCGCCCGGTGAAAAATCGCCTGGCGATGACCGGTGAAATGACTCTCTCCGGCATCGTCCTGCCCATCGGCGGCGTGAAGGAGAAAGTCCTCGGCGCCAAGCGCGCGGGAGTCACCCACGTGTTGCTGCCGGCGGACAATGAACCGAACGCGGTTGCGGATCTTCCGCCGGACATTCTCGGCGATCTGAAGATCACCTACGTCCGGACACTCGATGAGGTCCTGGAGCACGCGCTCGAGAAGGACCCCATCGCCCCGGTAGTCCCGGAGCCGGAACCAGCACAATCCGCGGTCGGCGATTCACCCAGCGCCGTCCACTAATCCAAAGTTGAGCATCACCCTTGTGGGGGCCGGGTTCACCCGGCCCTTCTTGTTTTTCTCTCTTCATCTTTTGTAGCGGCCGCCTTACGCGGCGAGCGCTTTTTGCCCGTCCAGAATGGTTCTACACAGCGGGCTCCTATTGGAACGCCAAACTTAAGAGAAACCCCAGTCAAACGTGCCGGGCCTTTTATTTGGCCATCTCGCTCTTCCATACAGGATGAGAACTCTCCAACTGCTGCTAGTATGGAAACTTCCCATGCCGTCAAACCCGAAATCCAAATCTCCTGCCAACGACTTGGCCGCCATTCTCCCCCAGCGCCTCAGCGAAGCCCTCATCCGCGAACGCACCATCCCCCGCTTCGTCGATTCCTACGTCGTCGAACACGGCCGCCACAGCCTGCAGGTCCACGCCGTCCTCTACCGCGATCTTCAGAATCTTCTCCAGCGCGAAGCCCTGCTCACCGTCACTGCCCGCGCGCTAGAAATCGTCACCAGGGGCATGCACGCCGAAGACGACCGCAAAGCCAAGCCTATGGCCCGGCAGGAGGCTGCCGCTTTCCGCCAAAAATTTCTCGCTGGCCTTACCCGCCACCACCGCTGGAACGTCAGCGACGCCCTCGATTTTCAATCCGATCTGAAGATGTATGAAGATCTAATCGCCCGAGCCGCAAGTTCGCGTCGCCCCCGCAAGCCCTTCGAAGCCGCGAATCATCCCTTCGTGGACCGCTGCGCGTTCGTCCTCGATTCCTCCTTCCTGGAAAGGGCACGCCTCGCTGCCAGCCGCACCCTCGCGGGTCTCGAAACCCTCGCGGCCCAGGTTGCCGCCGAAGTCCTCCGTTCCCGCCTGAAAGGATCGGACCTGTAGGTCAGATTTCGCTGGCCACTGGCCATGGGCCACTGGCCACGACTCTTATTCGAAGAATTCCCCCTTGAACAATTTCTGCCCGGCCAGCGCCCGGTAAAATCCCCACACCGCCAGCGCCAGGAAACTCAGCTGCACGCAAATCACTCCCGGCGCGTACCACGCCGAAAAATCCAACGTGTACGGCACATTCAGCAGCACATTCGCCGTGAACACCGCCATTGCCAGCACAATCAACCCGAACCGCACCACCGCGAACGCCGCGATCGCGTAGATCACCATCCACACCGGGCCATCGATCCACGGATGATCGCTGCCCAGGACTTTCGGCGCCGCGAAAAGCACGATAAATATCGCCGCCGCCACCCAGCGATTTCGCACCAGCACCCGCAGCAGCACCAACAGGAAAAAGAACATCAGCAGCCCGAAGAGCGCAGCCACTACGTTGCCCAGCCACACCGCAAATGTCGCGCGCGTGCCTTCCAGAAAATCCAGTTGTGAAAGCAGCGGCCGCTTGCCCACGCGGATATCAAACACGTAGCCCGTGAAATAAACCAGCACCCACCCCAGTCCCAGCAGCGTGCCGAACAGGATGTCCCGCCCCACCAGCGGATCTCGCAAATTCCCTGCCAGCAAGCGCGACCACGACACGATCGTCTGCGGCCACTTGCTCCGCACATATGGCTCCAGCGCAATGTACAGGATCCACAGGAATCCGCTGACAAACAACCCGGTGCTCGCCGCCAGGATAGTCAGGAAGATCGCGTTCGACGAAAACGAGAGATGCGCCTTCAGAAAAAACAGAACGATTTCCAGCGCGAAGACCACCGCCGCGATCCGCAGTGCTCCCCGTCGATTGCCTCTTCCCCGCGAAAAATTCCGGTACGCCAGCCAGAGGCCGCTGCCCGCCAGCAGTGAGGCGAACGCGATACCGAAGATCTGGCTGCTGCGCCCTGATCCCGTCGGCTCCGGGCCCGGCATGCGCTCCGGCATTGTCCATTCGCCGGTAAGCGCAAAATAAACCGGCCGCCCGCGCCACGCCGCCGCTTCCACATGCAGCGGCCGCGTTGTCCCCGGCCACACGCCGTCCCACGCGCCGCGCGCGTCGTAAGCCGCCAGCGAATTCCATGCCGACGTACCCGCGCGAAAATCTTCTATCCGCAACCCCGCGGCCGCGAAGAGCGTTTGCCAGTCCGCCGCCGGCGGTGTTCCGTCCTTGTTTCCCTCAGTGGGCCGCTCTTTCTCTGGCGGTATCGCCTGGAAGGATTGCAGCCGCCCTTCCGGGTCCAGCCGCAGATTGATCATTCCTGAAAATGTCTGTGGTGGATCGTCAAAGGTCACCACGCCCGGCGTCAGCGCCATCCCCGTGAAACCGTCTGCTGCCATCTCCTTCGGACTTTGCCGGTACCAGAATCGCAGCAGCGGAGGTTTCTCCCGCAGAGTCTGCGTCCACTCCGTTCCCGGCTTCGCTTTCTTGTCCAGGTAATCCAGATACTGGTCGTCGTACCCGAATCCCGATGCCGAATCTTCGGCGGGTTCCGTGTACCCCAATTTGCCGACAATTTCCCGTGCCTGGTGCGCCAGAATTTCTCCGGAAGTCTTCGCGTGGAGATAGCGCAGCCCGCCCTCGCGAATCCCCAGATAAGTGCATACACTCAATAGCGCAATCACCCCAAGCAGGCACGCGATCGCCACGCTCGGGCGCGTCCCCTCGCTTTCTCCCGCGGCCGCCACCATTTCGGGCGATGGCGTTTCCCCCGCGGCCAGCGCCGCCGCCAGCGGATCGCCGCCAGGCAACGCCGCGGCTACCTGTAGCGCGGACGCGGGCCGTCTTCCCGGATCGCTCTCCAAGCAGCGCAGGATTACGCGCTCAACCAGCGGGTCCAGGTCCTTCACCAGCGTCGAGGGGTTGGTGATCTTTCCCTCGCTCCGCGCTTTCATCAGTTCCGGCAGACTCGTTGCATCGTACGCACGCTTCCCGGTGAGCAGTTCGTACATCACCAGTCCCAGCGCGTAGATGTCGCTCTTCGCCGTCACTTCCTTGCCGGAAAGCTGTTCCGGCGCCATGTACGCCGGAGTCCCCGCGCGCACGTCCGCTCCCTGAATCATCGCCGCTATTCCCGCCAGGCCGAAATCCGTGATGCGTGCCTTGCCCGCGCCGTCCAGCATGATGTTCGCCGGTTTCAGGTCGCGATGCACCACACCGCGATCGTGCGCCGCCGCCAGCCCCGCGCAGATCTGCCGCGCAATCTCCACCGCTTTGTCCTGGGGAAGTCTTCCAATGCGCCGCACCAGCGAAGAAAGGTCCTCCCCGTCCACATATTCCATTGTCAGGAAGGGAAAACCATCCGCGTCGCCGATATCGAACATCCGGCAAACGTTTGGGTGCGACACCTGGCGCGCCACGCGCACTTCCGAATGGAATCGTCCGAGTGCGGCAGCGTCCTGCGACAGCGCTTCCGGCAAAAACTTGATGGCCAGCACCTGGCTCAACCGCAAATCTTCCGCGCGGTACACCTCGCCCATGCCGCCCTTGCCAAGCAGCGCCACAATGCGGTATCGCTGCGCCACAATCGCTCCCGGCGCAAAGCGTCCGCCACCGATGGGTTCCGAGCTGCTGCTGGTCGTGGATGCGCTGGGAGTTCTCCGCCCAGTTGCGTGCGCGCTGCCCACTGCGGAAGGGGGCCTTCCCGCTGGCTGCGATGTGCCCGCGGTTAGGTTATCCGGCGCCAGCGTCTCTCCCGATTCCAGGAGCCCAACGTCGCCGAGCACCGTTTCGTCCGCACCGATGGCGCCGCCGCAGTGCGAACAGAATCGCGCCGTTTCCGCTACTTGCTTCCCACAAGCCGAACAGAACATCGCGCGGGAATTCTACCACGACCGATTCGTGTACCCCGAAGAGTACAGGTTGATGCCTCTGCTGCACGCTCCGGCCAGTAGCCGCTATTCTTCACACCACCTTCTCGACTTGGACCGCCGTCCCATACGCCAGCACTTCCGTAACTCCCTGCATCACCTCGTTCGCGTCATAGCGCATGCACACAATCGCGTTGGCCCCGTGCTGCGCAGCGTGCTGCAGCAAAATTTCGTACGCCTCTTCCCTCGCCTTTTCACAAAGCTCCGTCAGTATCGAAATGTTTCCGCCGATGATGGTTTGAATTCCCGCCGCCAGATTTCCCAGCACGCTCCGTGAACGCACCGTAATCCCCCGCACGATCCCGAAATTTCTCACAATCCGAAATCCCGGCAATTCATTCGCTGATGTCACCATCGAACTATCCACTCGACCCGTCATGTTGTTCTCCTTGATGTCCCGCTGTTTACCGGTCCGATTCTACCCTTCCACAAGCCGCTTCCGTCACCCTTTCCGTTTGTTATGCTCGGCTTGCGTGGAAACTCTCTTTGAATTTCTGGCGATTCTCCAGATCGCCGCGGGCCTCTTCCTCCTCTGGCAGGGTATCCAGTGGCTCGCCTACGTGCGCCGCCGCCTGCGCACCGATCCCGGTTTTTATGCCCCTCGCACCGCCGTCCTCTGCCCCTGCCGCGGCATGGAACCCGGCCTCGAGCGCAATCTCGTCTCCCTCTGTGAATCCAGTCACCAGAATTTCGAAGTCTTCTTCATCCTCGCTTCCGAAAACGATCCCGCCTACAGCCTCGTCAAGCGTGTCGCCGGCTCCTCTCATGGCAAAGCCAACGTCGTCATCGCCGGCAAGCCCACGACCTCCAGCGAAAAGGTCAACAATCTGCGCGTCTGCATCGAACAGCTCCCGCCCGATTTTGAAGTTCTGGTCTTCGTCGACTCCGACGGTCGCCCCGGTAAGACCTGGCTGCACCACATCGTCGCCCCGCTCGCCGACTCTCGCATCGGCGCCACCACCACCATGCGCTGGTTCATTCCCAACGACAACTCCTTTCCCAACGCTCTCCTCGCCGCCTGGAATGCCTCCGTGGTCACCATGCTCGGCGGCCACGCGAAAAATTTCTGCTGGGGCGGCGGCACCGCGATTCGCCGCAGCTTCTTCGAGCAGCTCGGCATGCTCGAGATCTGGCAAAACTCCTTCAGTGACGACTATTCCCTCACCATCGCCATCGAAAGAACCGGCCGCCAGATCGTTTTCCTTCCCGAATGTCTCACCCCGTCCTACGTTCAAAGCGACTTCCCGAGCCTTCTCGAATTCACCAACCGCCAGGTTAAAATCACCCGCATCTATCGCCCCAAACTGTGGGTCATCGCCTTCGCCACGCATTTTCTCTTTTGTTTCACGATCCTCCTCGGCCTCGTCGTCGCGCTCAACCTCGCCGCTGAATCTCGGCCGTCCTCTCAGGTCGTCACCCTCTTTGTTCTTCCTCTCCTTCTTGCGGCCTTTCGCGGCGCCTTGCGTGTGATCGGCGTCACCGAAGCAATTCCCTCTTCCCGCGTTGAAATCATGGCGCAATCCTGGATTTATATTTTGGGCACATTTCTCGTCCCATTTTTGTACTTAATCAACTTCTCTGCCTCCCTGTTCGGTCGCCGCATTACCTGGCGTGGCATTCAATACGAAATCGTCTCCCCCAATCAGACCCGCGTCCTCACTCGATAGGCTGTGGAAAACCAGGGCCCCCGGAAAAAAATTCGGGGCCAACGCAATTTCTACCCTCAACCCCTGCCCTTCATCTCTCCTGGCTTCCGCTAAGTCATTGACAACTCAACCCCTGTCAAAACTTACGGTCCGGCCAACGGGTTGCATAGCTCTACCTCGGTCAGGTGTAACTTTCGCAAGCTTTGACGGGGATCCTTTACTTTACCCCAGAGGGTTTCTGAGGGATTTTTTCCTCTGGCGTATATGGGCCTGATCCAGTCCTACTCTTCGTCGCTTGCTCGGTCATTCCGGCCGACCTCAATAGGAGGTCATTGAGGGTCAAAATCCAAAAGGATGGCTTCGGTCCCACCACGAGGCACAATCAGAGGAGTGCACGTGAAGTTGATCCGCAGGAGTTTAACGACGCATTCGCTGCCACAGCCAAAACACTCTGCACCAACCAGCGTCTATTTGTTTTATGAAAAAAGCACGGGAACGGCCCATTTCCATGTTGAGGCCGGACCCAGCGGGGAACTCCCCGTCGATCACGCCGCCGGCTTGCTCGCCATGCATTGCCTGGTGCGCGGCCAATCACCCAAGGATTATCTCGTTATGGTTCCAGCCGCTCCCAATTCCCTGAACGGCCTGACCGAGAAAGCCCAGAAGCTTCTCGAAGCCGGCCACAGCGCCAAGAACGCTGTGCGCCTCACTCGCCGGGAAGAGGAAGTCCTCGATGGCATCCTTCGCAGTCTTGCCAACAAGGAAATCGCCAACGAATTGAATCTTTCCGAGCGCACAGTAAAATTTCATGTCTCTTCCCTGCTCGCCAAGTTCAAGGTTCGTGGTCGCCTCGAACTCATGCGCGAGGCTTCGCGTCATTCCTTGAACTCCGTTCCGCCTGCAGTCGGTGGGCCGGTTCCTCATCTCGGTCCATTCCAGGAGCGCCGCCAGAGCGACCGCAGGCCCATGGACTCTGGCAAGGTGCTTCCGCTCGCTCGCCATCGCATGATGGCCTAACCAAAGACGTTTGCACTCCGTTCTCGTAAGGAAAGGCCCGTTCCGATTAAATCGGAACGGGCCTTTCCTTATTCCTAACACTTTGTAGGGGCCGGGCTTTTTTGCCCCGAGTTCGCCCAGGGGCCCGGCCCTTCTTTACTTCCTTACTTCCTTACTTACTTCTTCGCCGCGTTGTACAACTCCGCCGCTCTATCCCAATTCACCACGTTCCACCACGCATCGATATAATCTCCGCGCACATTCTGATACTTCAGGTAGTACGCGTGTTCCCACACGTCGATGCCGATCACGGCCTTGCCGCCCGTGAAATACTGGCTGTCCTGGTTCGGCGTGGAATCGATCGCCAGCTTCCCATCCTTCACCAGCAGCCATGCCCACCCGGATCCAAACCGGCCAAGGCCCGCGGCCTTGAACTTCTCTTTGAATCCCGCGAACGAGCCGAAACTCGAGTTGATCGCGGCTGCCAAATCGCCTTTCGGGTCGCCTCCTCCACCTTTTTTCATGAGTGGCCAAAAGAGCGAGTGGGTCCAGTGGCCGCCGCCATTGTTGCGCACCGCGGCGCGGATATTTTCCGGCACGCTGTCCAGGTTCTTCAGGATGTCGTCAATCGATTTCGCCTGCAGATCCGGATGCCCTTCCAGGGCCTTATTCAGATTGGCAACGTAGGCGCCATGATGCTTGTCGTGATGGATCTCCATCGTTCGAGCGTCAATGTACGGTTCAAGTGCGTCGTTCGGATACGGCAAGGGGGGCAATGTAAAAGCCACGGGTTTATCCTCCAGGTTGGAATGCGATTCGAAATCTGATCCGGGTTCAGCGTGAAGCAAACTCGAAGCGGTGTTGCCTGCCCCAAGTAGGCCAGCGCCAACTAGGCCACTGTTTGCAAGAAACTTACGACGATTCATGGAAGTCCTCAGCTTCGGTGGGCGCGTGCGCTTCCGCGCGAGATTATAACGCCTCCGCAGCGCTCGCTCAACCACGCAAGACGAAACGTGGCCACTCAGGCGGCCGAGCACTCATTGGATGCGTGAAAGCGCCCAACGGGCAGATTCCGCAATGCTGATTTCCTGGGATTCCGAGAGCCTCTGCAACAATTCCGAGACTCGTGCATGTTGCTCAGACCCGGGACGCACCTTGCTGTTTCCCAGTGCAATGCACGCGTTCCTCACCAATCCGCGCCACTTCGTCCTTTTCATCGCGCTGCCGCGAAACTTTCCTCTAAACTCCTCTTCGCTCATATTCGCTAGCCACTCCAACCGCGGTTGCAACAGATTTTCGCCCGGCCCAAATTGTCGCGGTCCGAAATCGGGGAGTGTCGTCGCCGGCGCCTCCCGGTTGTACGGGCACACCTCCTGGCAAATGTCGCAGCCATACACTTTATTTCCCATCGGCTCGCGAAACTCTTCCGGCACGCTCCCTCGCAGCTCAATCGTCAGATAAGAAATGCATCGCCGCGCGTCCAGAACGTAGGGCTCAACAAACGCGCCGGTCGGGCAAGCGTCCAGGCATTGCCGGCAATTGCCGCAAAGATCTGCGGGCGGCATCTCGTGGGGTTCGAGCGAAGGGGCAAGCTCCAGCGTGGTGAAAATCACTCCAAGAAAAAACCACGAGCCCATCCTCTCGTTCAGCAGCAGCGTGTTCTTACCCAGCCAGCCAAGTCCCGCGTATTTGGCGAACAACCGCTCCGCGACAGGGCCTGTGTCGGCATACGCCCGGCTGCGATGCGGCTCCGGAAACCGCCCATTCAGTGCATTCGCCAGCGCGTTCAGCCGTTCCCACAAAACTTCATGATAGTCGCGGCCCCACGCGTACCGCGAAATCCAGCCGCGCGGCTCGCCGTTTCTCTCGGAAGCAGCGGCCTCGCTCGAATATGGATGCTCAGTGTTATAGTTCAGCGCGCATACGATCGCGCTCCTCGCTCCCTCAAGCACCTGTCCCGGGTCGCGGCGCCTCGGATCAGCAAGGTATCCCATCGCTCCGCCGTACCCGCGCGCGAGCCACTCGTCGAACGCGGCATGTTCTTGAAATCGCTCGAGTGGCGCCACGCCGCAAAGCGAAAAACCAAGCGCGCAGGCCCGCTCGGCAATCCACGCTGTATCTCCCGCCGATTTCATGATTTGATTGTGCCGCAGGAGCCCCAAAGTTGCGAGGCTCAGCGCAACGGCAAAGAAGAAAGTCCGCTTCTCAGAAAAAAGCCCATTGAATGCGAGATTGCGTTAACATGCGTTATTCGATTACTAATAAGGTATTCCCGCACGAATTTTCCGTTGTTTCAGAAGCCGGCCCGCCCAAAACGATTCTCGCCGCGCCCCAGCTGATTTATGCTGCCCAGGTCAGGATTCATTTTTTTGGACTGTATCCAAAACGCAGCAAAACTCGTCAATACTGTACGGACTTTTATGCCAAAGCCCGTAGCTCAGTTATGACAAAGGATCACCAACTTGCCGACTGATCAAAATATTCGCCCGGCCTCCGGCTCGGAGCATCAGGCTCCCATTACTCCTCCCCGGCACAAAGGTGTCAGGGCCTTCGTCTGGATTATTGTGCTACTGGTCTTTGCGGGCGGATTTTACCTCGTCTTGCGCAAGCGCGACGCATCCGCAACAGCGGCGAAATCCCCGAGAGGTGGCGGCGGACCCGTTAGCCTCGTAACCGCGACGGCAAAACAGGGCGACATCGGCGTCTACCTCGATTCCATCGGCACCGTCACCCCCGTCTACACCGCCTCGATTACCAGCCAGGTGAATGGCATCGTCACCGCTGTTCACTACAAAGAGGGTCAACTTGTCCGCAAGGGCGATCCGTTGATTGACATCGACGCCCGTCCCTACCAGGCTTCCCTTCTCCAGGCGCAAGGCACTCTCGAGCGCGACACCAATCTTCTCGCCATGTCGAAGATGGACCTCCAACGTTATCGCGACGCCTGGGCTCGCAACGCCATTCCAAAACAAACTCTCGACGATCAGGACAAACTTGTCCTCCAGCAGCAGGGCACCCTGAAATTCGACGAGGGCGTTGTCCAGTTCGATCAGATTCAGGTCGACTATTGCCACATCGTCTCGCCTATCAGCGGCAGAGTCGGCTTGCGTCTCGTCGATCCCGGCAACGTGGTGCAGTCCTCCGGCACTCTCACGCTCGCTGTCGTCACACAAATCCAGCCCATCACCGTAATCTTCACCGTCCCAGAAGACAACCTCGGCCAGGTGCAGCAACGTCTCCGCAAAAACGCGAAACTCAACGTGGATGCCTTCGACCGCTCGGCGCTCAAGCAGCTTGCCTCCGGCATGCTTCTTACTCTCGACAATCAGATTGATACCACCACCGGCACCGTGAAAGCCCGCGGCTCCTTCGACAACAAGGACGCGGCACTCTTCCCCAACGAATTCGTCAACGTTCGTCTCCTCGTGGATACTCATCGCGGAGCCACTCTGATTCCCTCTTCCACGATTCAGCACAACGGCCAGACCGCCTTCGTCTATGTTCTTCAGGACAACGTCGCCCACATGCGCACCATTCAACCCGGCGTAACCGATGCGGGAACAACCGAAGTCACCGGCATTGCTCCCGGCGACGTGCTGGCCAACAGCAGTTTCGACAAGTTGCAAGACAATGCCAAAGTCGTCGTTTCCTCCAAACCCATTCCTGGAAACAACGCCGGGAGCGCCGCTCCTTGAGTCCGTCTGCTCCTTTCATCGTAAGACCTGTCGCGACGGCTTTGCTGATGGCCGCGATTCTGCTCGTCGGCATTGTCTGCTACACGCAATTGCCGGTTTCCGCCCTGCCCCAAGTCGACTACCCCACTATCCAGGTGCTCACCTTCTACCCGGGCGCCAGCCCTTACGTCGTCGCAACCACGGTCACTGCCCCGCTCGAACGTCAATTCGGCCAGTTGCAAGGCCTCAGCCAGATGACCTCCAGCAGTTCCGGGGGCACCTCCGTCATCGTTCTGCAATTCAATCTCAGCCTGAATATCGACATTGCGGAAGAAGAAGTGCAATCGGCAATCAACGCATCGCAAAGTTTTCTGCCAGCCAACCTCCCAGCGCCTCCCATCTACAGCAAAACAAATCCCGCCGATGCCCCGGTGCTCACCTTGGCCGTCACCTCAAGTTCCATCCCGCTCTCGCAAGTCGAAGACCTGGTAGACACCCGCCTCGCTCCCAAAATTTCCCAACTCAGCGGCGTCGGCCTCGTCAGCATCAGCGGTGGCCAGAAGCCCGCCGTTCGCATTCAGGCCAACCCTGCCGCTCTCTCTTCCTACGGCATCAATCTCGAAGATTTGCGCACCGCGGTCACCCAGTCCAGCGTGAATGCTGCCAAGGGAAATTTCGATGGCAACCGTCAGGACTACCAGATTGACGCCAACGATCAGCTCGTAACCAGCAAGGATTATCGTAACGTGGTCGTCGCCTTCCGCAATGGCGCGCCCGTTATGCTCACCGATGTCGCGAAAATTGTCGACGGCGTCGAAAACACCAATCAAGCCGCCTGGATGAACAAAACGCCCGCGGTCATCGTCAACGTCCAGCGCCAGCCCGGTGGGAACACCATCAGCGTCGTGAATCGCATCAAGCAACTCCTGCCGCAGCTCGAAAGCAGTCTTCCTAAAGGAATCGACGTCACCACGCTCACCGACCTCACCACCCCCATTCAGGCCTCGGTCTCCGACGTTGAGTTCGAGCTGTTCCTCACCATCGGCCTTGTCGTCATGGTCATGTTCCTCTTTTTGAGAAGCCTCTCGGCAACAATTATCCCCAGCGTGGCCGTGCCGCTCTCCCTCATCGGCACGTTCGCCGCCATGTACGCTCTCGGTTACAGCCTCGACAACCTTTCCCTGATGGCCCTCACCATTTCCACCGGCTTCGTCGTCGACGACGCCATCGTCATGGTCGAAAACATCTCGCGTTACATCGAGGAAGGTCAGCCGCCCATGCAGGCCGCATTGAAAGGCGCCGAGCAGATTGGCTTCACCATCGTTTCTCTCACGGTGTCCCTGATCGCCGTGCTCATTCCCTTGCTCTTCATGGGAGATGTAGTGGGCCGCCTGTTCCGCGAGTTCGCGGTCACCCTGGCCGTCACCATCGTCGTCTCCGCGATCGTTTCGCTCACCCTCACGCCGATGATGGCCTCACGCATTCTGAAGCATAATCCAGAGGAGCAACAAGGCCGCCTCTTCCGTGCCTCCGAGCATGCCTTTAACAGCATGATCGCTTTCTACGGCCGCACTCTGAAAGTCGTTCTTCGCTTCCAGACCATCACCCTTTTTGTGGCACTCGGCACGCTTCTTCTCACGATCTTCCTCTACATCTACATTCCCAAGGGATTCTTCCCCGTTCAGGACACCGGAATCATCCAGGGTATCTCGCAAGCGCCGCCGAGCATCGGTCCCAAGGCCATGGCGCAAAAGCAAATGGAGATCGCCAAAGTCGTCCTTGAAGATCCCGCCGTGGAAAGCCTTTCCTCCTTCATCGGCGCCGACGGCACCAACATCACCACCAACAGCGGAAGAATGTCCATCAATCTAAAACCTCTCGAAGAGCGGAAGATCAACGCCTCCGACGTCATCCGCCGGCTTCAAACGAAACTGCAAAACGTGCAGGGCATCCAGCTTTTCATGCAGCCCGTGCAGAACATCACCGTCGATGATCGCGTCAGCCGCACCCAATACCAGTTCACGCTCGAAGATCCGGATCCCTACGAACTCAGCGACTGGACCAATCGTTTCGTCACTCGCTTGAAACAATTGCCCGACCTTGAGGATGTTGCCACCGACGAGCAACCCGGCGGACTCGCCGTTTCGCTGGTGATCGACCGCCCCACCGCCTCGCGCCTCGGAATCGCACCCACCACGATCGACAACACTCTCTACGACGCTTTCGGCCAGCGCCAGATCAACACCATGTACACACAGTTGAATCAATACCACGTCATTCTGGAAAGTGAGCCGCAGTTCCAGTTGGATCCGAACATGCTCAACAAGCTCTACATCCAGTCCAACTCCGCCGCTGGCACTCAGGGCGCGCCCGCCAGCTCAACCGGCAACGGCTCCACTTCCGCCGGCTCCAACGCCCTCACAACTTCCGCACTCTTCACGCCCTCGGCAAATACCCTCTCTTCGCCCGTGAATGCGCTCACCGCGGGTGCCTCCACGGCAACTTCCAGTAAGGGTGCCACATCCGCGGGAGTTACCAGCTCTGCGACGAGCAACGCCGTCCCCCTCAGCGCCTTCTCGCATTTTGAAACCAAAACCCAATCGCTCTCCATCAATCATCAGGGACAGTTTCCCGCCATCACCATTTCTTTTAACCTCGCTCCCGGGGCAGCGCTCGGCAACGCCATCTCCGCCGTAACAAAAGTCCAGAACGATCTCCACATGCCTGCCAGCTTGCAGGCCGATTTCCAGGGCACCGCCGCGTCTTTTCGAAACTCCCTCTCCAACATGCCTCTGCTCATCCTCGCCGCTCTCGTCACCGTGTATATCGTCCTGGGCGTCCTCTACGAGAGCTTCATCCATCCCATCACGATTCTTTCCACCCTTCCCTCAGCGGGCGTAGGCGCCTTCCTTGCGCTGATCCTCTTTCACCAGGATCTCAGCGTCGTCGCCATCATCGGCCTCGTCCTGCTGATCGGCATCGTCAAAAAGAACGGCATCATGATGGTTGACTTCGCTCTGGACGCCGAGCGCAACCACGGCAAAAATTCCACCGATGCCATCTACGAAGCCTGCCTCCTGCGCTTCCGCCCCATCATGATGACCACCATGGCAGCTTTGCTCGGCGGCCTGCCGCTCGCCTTCGGCTCCGGCATCGGCTCCGAATTGCGCCGCCCGCTGGGGATCGCTATGGTCGGCGGACTTTTGGTCAGCCAGGTTCTCACTCTCTACACCACGCCCGTCATCTACATTTTCTTCGACAAGCTTGCGCAACGCTTCTCCCGCAAGTCCAGCGCCCCAAACACTGGCTCTGAGCCGGAACCTGCAGGGCTCTCATGAACGTCTCCGCGCCATTCATCCATCGGCCCGTGGCCACCACCCTGCTGACCGTCGCCATCGCCATTGCCGGCGCCATCGCCTTCAACGTGCTCCCTGTTTCTCCGTTGCCGCAGGTGGATTTTCCCACTATCTCCGTTAACGCCAGCCTCCCCGGCGCCAGCGCCGAAATTATGGCCTCGTCCGTCGCCACGCCTCTCGAGCGCCAGTTCGGCCACATCGCCGGTGTCACCGAAATGACTTCCACCAGCGGCCTCGGATCAACCTCCGTTACCATCCAGTTCGATCTCACCCGTAACATCGACGGCGCCGCGCGAGACGTTGAAGCCGCCATCAATTCCGCCCGCACCTATCTACCCGCAAACCTCCCTGCAAATCCCACCTACCGCAAAGTCAATCCCGCCGATTCCCCGATTATGATCGTCGGCCTCACTTCCGACAAATACGGGCCAGCCAAGCTCTACGACGAAGCCTCCACCGTCATTCAGCAAAAGCTCTCCCAGGTCCAGGGTGTCGGCCAGGTCAACGTCGGCGGCGGCGCGCTGCCCTCCGTCCGCGTGGAAGTCAATCCGACCAAGCTCGCCAGCTACGGCCTCGCCATGACCGACATCCAGTCGGTCCTCCGTTTGCAAAACTCGGATCTCGCCAAGGGCCAGATCACCGATGGCATCACCACCGCCGACATCGTCGCCAATGATCAGATCTCTCACGCCGAAGATTTCAAGCCAGTCATCGTTGGCTACCACAAAGGCGCCGCCATCCACCTCACGGATGTCGCCGACGTCATCGACTCCGTGCAAAACGTCCGCGCCGCCGGATATTTGAACGGCAAGCGCGCCGTCCTTCTCGTCATCTTCCGCCAGCCAGGCGCCAATATCATTGACACGGTCGACCGCATCCGCGCCGAATTGCCCTCTATCAAAGCCTCCATCCCCCAGGGCATCGACACCACCATGGTTCTCGACCGCACCACCACAATCCGCGCTTCAGTCAGCGACGTCGAACGCACCCTCGCCCTTTCCATCATCCTCGTCATCGTCGTTGTGTTCGTTTTCCTGCGAAATGGCCGTGCCACCCTCATCCCCGCTGTCGCCGTCCCCGTCTCTCTCATCGGCACATTTGCGGTCATGTATCTCTGCGGCTACAGCCTCGACAATCTCTCACTCATGGCCCTCACCATCTCCACCGGCTTCGTCGTGGACGACGCCATCGTGGTCATGGAGAACATCACCCGCCATCTCGAAGACGGCATGGATCCCTTCGCCGCCGCCCTAAAAGGCGCCAAAGAAATCGGTTTTACCGTCTTGACCATCAGCATCTCCCTCATCGCCGTCTTCATCCCGCTTCTGCTCATGGGCGGCATCGTGGGCCGCCTCTTCCGCGAATTTGCCATCACCCTCTCTACCGCCATCCTCGTCTCCATGGTCATCTCTCTCACCACCACGCCCATGATGTGCGCCTACCTTTTGCGCAATGAGCACTCCCGGTCGCACGGACGCCTGTACATGGCCACCGAGCGAATCTTTGAGCGTGTCCTTTCCATTTACCGCTACACGCTGCACTGGGTCCTCGACAATTCCGTTCTCACCCTCACCGTTCTTTTTCTCACCATCGCCCTCAATGTCGTCACGGTCATCATGATTCCCAAGGGCTTCTTTCCCCAGCAAGATACAGGTTCACTCGGCGGAGGCGTGCAAGGGCCTCAGGACTCCTCTTTCCCGGCAATGAATGATTCGGTCCAAAAAATTGTAGATGTGATCAAAAAGGATCCCGCCGTTCAGAATGTGATGGCTTTTACCGGAGGCGGTGGTGCCACCAATACTGGCAATATCTTCATCGCGCTGAAGCCGCTCAACGAACGCAAAATCGGTGCGCCGGACATCATCAACCGGCTGCGCCCCCAGCTCAACCGCCTCCCGGTCGCCTCGACTTTCCTCCAGGCCTCCCAGGATCTTCGCATCGGCGGACGCGGCAGCTCCGCTCTCTACCAGTACACCCTGCAATCCGACAATGTTTCGGATCTCACCGTCTGGGGGCCGCGCATGCTCGCGGAAATGAAACGCCTGCCGGTTTTGCAGGACGTCAACACCGACCAGCAGAATGGCGGCCTCGACATTCGCCTCAGCTACGACCGCGTCACCGCCGCAAGACTCGGCCAAACCGCGCAGTCACTCGATCAGGAAATCTACAGCTCCTTCGGCCAGTCCCAAGCTTCCATCATTTACACCCAGCTGAATCAATACTATGTCGTCCTCGAAGTCGCTCCCCAGTATTCGCAAAGTCCCGAAGGCTTGAAAAACGTCTACTTTCACGCGAATGGAAACACCAATGTCACCTCCACCGGCAACGTTCCCCTCATCGCCATAGCCACCGGCCAGGCCAATACCATCCCACTCTCCATCAACCACACCAGCCTGTTTCCCTCGGTCACGATTTCCTTCAATCTTGCCCCGGGCGTTTCGCTAAGCGACGCCACTCTCGCCATCGCCCAGATGCAGCAGCGCATGGGCGTCCCTACCACTCTGCGCGGATTTTTCGCCGGCACCCTCCAGGCTTATCAGCAATCCTTAAGCACCGAACCCATCCTGATTCTCACCGCTCTCCTCGCGGTCTACATCGTTCTCGGCATCTTGTACGAGAGCCTCGTCCATCCGCTCACCATCATTTCCACGCTTCCGTCGGCGAGCGTTGGCGCCATGCTCGCTCTCATGCTCTTCAAGCAAGACCTCAACATCATTTCCATCATCGGCATCGTCCTGCTGATCGGCATCGTCAAGAAAAACGCCATCATGATGATCGATTTTGCGCTGCAGGCCGAACGCGAAGGCGGCAAAAGCACCGAAGACGCCATCTTCGAAGCCTGCATGTTGCGCTTCCGCCCCATTTTGATGACCACCATGGCCGCCCTCTTTGGCGCACTCCCGTTGGCCTTCGGCACCGGCACCGGCTCCGAACTCCGCCGCCCCCTCGGCATCAGCATCGTCGGCGGTCTTATCATGAGCCAACTTCTTACGCTCTATACCACGCCGGTCGTTTATCTCACACTTGACCGGCTCCGGCTTCGCGCTTTGGGAAAAGAGCGCGATACATTTAATCCCGCGGATGGATCAGCCCCCTCCGCCGCAGGGTAATTAAGGTGGAACGACTATGACTCACAAGCGTCTGAAACTTTTATTCGGCCCTTCCATCGCCGCTCTTCTGCTCGCCGGCTGCATGGTCGGCCCCAAATATCATCAACCCGCGGCCACCGTTCAGCCTCCCCCGGCCGCATACAAGGAATTGCCCGCCCAGAATCCTCCTCCAGGTGAATGGAAAGTTGCGGAGCCACAGGACACGATGCTCCACGGCAAGTGGTGGGAAATTTACAGCGACCCCGAGCTGAATGCCCTGGAAGACCAGGTCAACATCAACAACCAGAACATCAAACAATCCTTTGAAAATTTCATGGAAGCCCGCACGCTCGTCACCCAGGCCCGCGCGCAACTCTATCCTACCCTTGGCACCGCGCCTTCCTTCCGGCGTTCCCAATCCTCCGCAACCCTGAGAAATAACGTTGGCGCCACCGGAACTGCCGGAGGCGGAACGACTGGGAATCCCAACGTATATAGCACGCTCGCGGAAGTGCCGTTTACAGCTACCTGGGAGCCGGATCTCTGGGGCAGGGTTCGCAACACCATCCGTCAAGCTCAATACAATGCGCAACTCAGCGCCGCCGACCTCGAAAACGTGCGCCTCACCGAACAGGCCAGCCTCGCGGTCTTTTTCTTTGAACTCCGCGGCCAGGACGCCTTGCAGAAAATTCTCAACGAAACCGTCGAAGCCGACAAAAAATCTCTCGAGCTCGCCCGCGCCCGTTACGAAACTGGCGTGGACACTGAGCTCGCCCTCGTCGAAGCCCAGGTCACTCTGCAGCAGGCTGAGTCCGCCTCCACCAATCTCGGCATCGCCCGCGCACAATTCGAGCACGCCATCGCCGTCCTCGTCGGCACCTCCGCCTCCGGTTTCTCGATGCCGTACAAGCCACTGAGCGCAGCGCCCCCCGCAATTCCCGTTGGCATTCCCTCGCAATTGTTGGAGCGCCGGCCAGACATCGCGGCTTCCGAGCGCAACATGGCCTCCGCCAACGCTCAGATCGGCATCGCTACCGCCGCCTACTACCCCAATCTCACTCTCAGCGCACAAGGTGGATTTGAGAGCTCGGCACTGCAGAATCTCTTCACCTGGCCAAGCCGTTTCTGGTCCGTCGGTCCGTCCGTGTCCGAAACAATTTTCGACGCCGGACTCCGCCGTGCCACCGTGAACCAGTTCGTCGCAGTCTACAACGCGGACGTTGCCGCCTATCGCCAGACGGTGCTCACTGCCTTCCAGCAGGTCGAAGATTCCATGGCCGCTGTTCGCATTTTGTCCAAACAGATTCAGCAGCAGGAACAGGCGGTGCAATCCGCCCAGCAATTTCTCGAATTGTCGCTAGCTCGTTATGAAACGGGCGTGGATACCTATATAAACGTCCTCATCGCTCAAACCACGCTCTTAACCGACCAACAGCAACTCGCTTCTCTCCACACCCAGGAGATGACTTCCTCCGTACAGCTGATCGAGGCCCTCGGCGGCGGCTGGGACCGCTCGCAGCTCCCCACTCCCGCCCAAGTCTCCAAAAAAGTCACCAAATCCGAAATCGAAGCCCCGAACTGAAAGCATTCTTTCAACTCTCTGTTTAACTGCCATCGCGGCGCCAAAATACGCTACCACTGAGCGCCCCCTAAACGTTGTCATCCTGAGGCTATCCGACGAGGATAGCCGAAGGACCTCACCTCAACCGTTTCGCCCAAAGTATCCGTCATCTCCTCCAAACCCAAACAGGTTTCAAAGATAAACGGCACAACCGCGTTCTTCGAGTCTCGAGAGCCACACCGGCGGTTTCAGCGAATCCACCCAGCGCAAATCCAATTTTTCCAATCGCGGCAGCGCCACCAGCCCATCCGGCAGCCTGATCAACGGATTACCGCGCAAATCAAGTTGCCGCAATTCCCTCAATTGGCTGATAGACTCGGGCAACGAGGCCAATTTGTTGTTCCGAAGGTGCAGCTCGCGAAGTCGCGTCAATTTCTCAATGGCATCCGGGAGCACAGCGATTTGATTGTCGGAAACACGGAGTTCAATCAGGCTCGCCATTTGCGTAACCGCTTCCGGCAATTCGGAAATAGCGTTTTCGCTGATGTTCAGATAGCGCAACTTTATGAGCCGACCGAAAGATCGCGGCAGGGCAGTTAAGCGGTTGTCGTGCAGGTAAAGAAAATCCCTCAAGCCGTCCAGTTCGCCGATTGCATCCGGAACCGCCGTCAACTGATTGTGCCCCAGGTCCAGCATCCGAAGATGCTTCAGACGGCCAATGCCATCGGAAACTTCTGTCAGCCCGTTGTCCGCCAGAACCAGCGTCTCCAGCTCAGTTTCGTCCCAAACGGATTCTGGCACCCTACCCAGCCCGCGTTTCCACAGATTCAGGTTGCGCGAAGAAGGCTGCGGCATTCGGTCAAGCACCATTATTGTCAGGGAAAAGGCCGGCTGAAGAGCACTAATCAAAACTGCGTATGGCTGTGGATTCATCGTTGAAAACGTCGAACACGGTGAACAGCTTAGTGATCTGCAGAAGGTCGTGAACCTTCTTTGTGAGGTTAAGCAACTTCAGCTCGCCGCCGCGATTCCGCACCGCCGTGAACCCACTGACGAGCTCGCCGATCCCGGAGCTGTCAATGTAATTCACGTCCCCGAGATTCAGAATAATTTTTGTCCGGCCTTCCTCGAGCAGGTCGCGCACCGTCTTCCGCAGAAGCGCGCTGCCATCTCCCAGCGAAATGCGCCCGCTCAAATCCACCAGCATAATGCCACTGTGTTCCCGGGTTGTGGCGAAAAGTGAAGGCATTCCGTTCCTACGCTTCCTGGTGTGGTGCGCCCGAATTGGAGGCGCTGCCGTTTCCGTTGCTATGCGGACTTCCGAGTGCCGGGAGTCTTTTGGCCATCACAAGTTCCGCGCCCCCTGTTTTCCCCGGATGCACGTCGAACTCGTCCATAAACGCCTTCATCAAGAAGATCCCGCGCCCGGAAGTGCTCAAAAGATTTTCCTGGGCCAGCGGATCGGGCACGTCCGTGAGGCGGAAACCCTTCCCCTCATCCAGCACGTGGATTATCATCCGCTCCTCGGTAAGCTCAATCGCCAGGTGGATTTTCTTCTCCGGCTTTTCCTGATTGCCATAGTGAAACGCGTTGATCACCCCTTCGCGCACCGACATCCCTATCCGGTAACACTCGTCTTCATTGAAGCCCGCCGCTTCGGCAACACGTACGCACATCTCCTCGGCGAGATTCACGCTCTCGACGTGGGTGTCCAGCGTAACTTCAAGATGCTTGGTTTCTGGCGCCATTCCGGATCGCGAAAGTTGGATATTCCTCACAAACGGCGTTCTTATCCGTAACACAGCGCCCGAAGGTAAGTCAATGGAGCGGCCCGGCAGTGCGGGTCAGGCCCAATAATCGCGATCCAGCGTTCGGTATTGAATCGCCTCGCTCAAATGCTTGCATTGGATGTCCTCGGAAGCGTCCAGATCGGCGATGGTCCGCGCCACCTTCAGGATGCGGTCATGCGCCCGCGCTGAAAGTCCCAGTCGGGTGACCGCATTCTCCAGCAGTTTTTCGCCATCGGCATTGATCGCGCAATGTTTACGGATCATTTTCGGTGCCATCTGGGCGTTGCAATACGTCATCTTCTCGGCCCGGAAGCGTTCCATCTGCTTCTGGCGCGCCGCAATCACCCGGGCCCGCACCGCGGCCGAATCCTCGGACGAGGAAGGCGCCCGCAGCTCCTTGTATTTCACGGCAGGCACTTCGATGTGGATATCAATCCGGTCCAGCAGCGGCCCGGAAATCTTCGACACGTACCGCTGGATCATCGGCGGCGTGCAGTGGCAATCATGCCCCGGATCCCCAAAATACCCGCACGGAAGCGTGCAGGTCCCTGAACTAGCCCTGTTTGTGTCTCAACCCTCAACACTGACCCTTTCATGCTGGCCTTTGCTTTCAGAGGTTTAGCGGAAGGAAGAGACGTTCAGGAGTAACGAAACCCATACCCGCAAGGGTTTCGAAATAGCTGCTGTCTCTTCCGCGCGCACTGGCTTCGACAAATACCCCGGAGGTCAGCGTGGCGCGTCCTCGCTCTAAAGATAAGCGGTGGGATTCCAAGTTCGCTCAGTTCATCGACAATATCGGCCCAGGCAATCTGGCGAAGCTCGTCGACGTCAAGAAGGCCTCGGTCTACCACTGGCTGTCCGGCAAGAACTCGCCTCGCCGATCGATCGCGTTCTCCATCCAGAAGATTGCCAAACGCCGCGGCGTCTCCCTCTCCCAAGACGAGATCTACCAGCACTACCGTGATCTCCAATCCGCACGGCACAAGGTGTTCCAACGGTCATCCCAACACGCGCGCTTGCTCTAAGGCGCGATCCCACAACGGCCAACTCTCCGAAGGAGGAAACGATGGAAGAGAAAGAACAAGTCAGTCTCACGAACCTTTGCGGCGGCGCGGTCGACGAAGTGTTCCAGCGGGAGTTCGCAGCGGTTCTCGCCAACATCGCCGACGTCAACACAAACCCCGAGGCGAAACGGAAGATCACCCTCGAGTTCACCATCGCACCGTTCGAGGACCGCTCCGGCGCGCAGGTTACGTTCGCCTGCAAGTCGAAGACGATCCCGGTCGAGGCGGTGAAGGGCACGGTGTTCCTGCAGCGAAAAGGTCTCGTGATGATCGCTGTCCCTCACGACCCGAAGCAGATTCGGATGTTCGATCCGAAGGCCGCGGCGGCGAACGACAAAACGAATTAGGGCCACGCAGTTCAAATCTCAGAAACGGAAAGGGTTCGAATGATCAAAGAAGCTATCGAGAAAATTCTGTCGCTCTCGGTCCCCAACCAGGTGACCGTGGGCGACAAGCTCTACGTCGACAAGACTCTGCTTCTCGTGACTCCGCCGCGGCCGTCCCACGTCCCGTGCTCAACGTTGCAGGGCCTGGTCGACCTCTTGAAGGGAAACCTCGAGGACGTCGACAAGGCCACAGGCGGCGATCTCCTCATTCACATTGAGTCCCCGACGAAGGTCTCTCTCATCTCCCGCAAATCCGACAACTACGGCCGCCGGCAGGTCTATGCCGAAGCGGAATATCCGAAGGGCTGCACGACGTTCACGTTTGGCGCGTGGCTCAACCCAGAGAACTTCATCATCATGGCGCAACAGTCCTTCCAGCGCGTGAAGATCCAAAATGACGACGGCTCTTTCGCACAGGACCTCGACTACGTTCTGAAAATCGCCTCCGGGATCAGTGCGGAATCTGTCGCCTCGAATGACGACGACGGACTCGCGCAGCGCGTGGCGGTGAAGCAGGGCGTGGTGCTGAAGACCGAGACTGCGCTCCGTCCGCTCGTGAACCTCGCGCCTTACCGCACGTTCGCGGAAATCGACCAGGTGCTCTCGCAGTTCGTTTTCCGCGCGCGCATTCAGGGCGAGCAGGTTCATCTCGCTCTCTTCGAGGGCGACGGCGGTCGCTGGCGTCTCGGAGCCGTTGCCGCGATCAAGACGTGGCTCTCGGCTCAAATCACGGGCATCCCGATCATCAGCTAATGGCGATCCGGGGCATCTTCGAGCGTCCGCCGCGGAGCGGAGTGTGGTGGATTTCTTACTGTGACGGCGAAGGCAAACGTCACCGCGAGAAAGTCGGCCGCCGCTCCGCTGCGCTGGACGCTTTGGGCCGACGTCGGCTCGAGGTCAGGGAGGGACGGTATATCCCGCCTCGCGCCGGCGCTCGGCTCACATTCCGCGATCTCGCAAATGCAGCGATGACGCAGAAGAAACTCCGGCTTGCTCCAGCCTCTTACGAGACCGACATGCTCCGTCTGCAGCAACTCCTCCCGCTCATCGGCAATCTCCCCGCGGATCGGCTCACACCATCTCGCATCGAGGAAACGCTCGCGCACTTCCGGCGCGAGGGAAAGAGCAGCTCAACGGTGAATCGCTTCCACGCTCTCGGCTCTTCAATCTACAAGTTCGCAGTCAAGGCCGGCCGCATCGCCATCAATCCCTTCACGAAAGTCAAACGCTACAAGGAAAACGAATCGCGCATCCGATGGCTCCGGCCGGAGGAAGAGAAGGCGATCCGCGAGGCGCTCGTGGCCGACGCCCACGAGTACGAGTTCGATCTGGCGCTCCATACCGGGATGCGCCGCGGAGAGCAGTTCGATCTTCAGTGGAAGGACGTCGACCTCGAGCGCGGGATCCTCACGGTCCGGGGAAAAACCGGAAGGCGTCACGTTGTCGCGAATTCTGAGGCGAAGGCCGCGCTCCGCAACCTCCACAAACTCACCGGCAATGCAACACACGTCTCTCCCGACGCCGGCGGCGGCGTGAAGCGCGATTGGCGACGTTGGCTCTATGAAGCCGCGAAGAAGGCCGGAGTGAAGGACTTCCGCTGGCACGATCTCCGCCACACATTCGCGTCGCGCCTGGTCATGGGCGGCGCCGACATCCGCACGGTGCAGGAACTCCTCGGTCACAAGAACATCACGATGACGATGAAATACGCGCATCTCGCGCCAGATCATCGCCTAGCCGCAGCGGAGAAGATGGTCGCCAAAAAGAAGGAAGGCGAGGAATGAACGCTCTGCAGACAAATCTGTTCGAACAGCCCCGCAAGCCGCGCTCACGCCGACCGTCTCTCGGCCACCAGCACCACGAGGGCATGGACGCGGTCAAGGACCGACCGCGGCTCGAGACTCAGTTCGGGCGAATCATTGCGGCGTTCGAGGACAGGCTCTGGCACACGCAATACGAACTGGCCGAGCGGCTTGCAATCCCGCAGGGAAGCATCGGCTCGCAGATCCGGAATGCTCGCGTCGACGGCTACGTGATCTCAAAGCGCCGGCGGGGCGGCTCCGGGACGTGGGAGTACAGGCTCGAGGGGCGGAGGCCGACTTGTGGCTGATTCCGCCTTCCATGTCCTCTCGCTTTGCTCCGGCACAGCGATGCTCGATGAAGGAGTTCGCATCGCTCTGCCCGAGGCGCGGACTGTGGGTTACGTCGAGCGGGAAGCCTTTGCTCAGGGAATTCTCTTGGCGCGGATGGGAGACGCGGCGTTGGAGCCAGCACCTATTTGGTGCGGACCTCTTGAAGATTTCCCGAGCCGGGAGTGGCGTGGAGCAGTGGACTGCATCACTGCTGGCTTCCCGTGCCAGCCGTGGAGCGCTGCAGGAAAGCAGCAAGGCGAAGCCGACGACCGATGGCTCTGGCCAGCAATCGCCGGGATCATCCGAGCCGTCGAGCCGCCCGTCGTTTTTCTTGAGAATGTCCCAGGCCTCGTTGCTGGACGAGGAATCAATCGCGTATTCGGAGACCTTGCCGGACTCGGGTTCGATGCGGAGTGGTGTTCTCTTTCCGCAGCCGACGTGGGCGCCGCCCATCTCCGTAAGAGAGTCTTCATCCTGGCCGTCGACGCGCGCGGAGGACGGCGAATCCTGCGGGAATCATCCGAACGGTGCGAGCGACTCGCTCACTGGCGTGACGCGGAATTGGAACACGCCGACGGCGATCTCGGGCGAGGGCGCTCACCTGAATCGCGATCTCTGGCAAACGCCGAAGGCGAGCGAAATGGATCGGGGAATTTGTCCGTCCGAGATGGCGCGCCGAACTCCGAGCATGCAAATCGAAACGATGCTTTGGCAAACACCAAGGGGCGTCGGCGGGGGGAACTCGTCGAGGAGCGGGGATCGGAAGGACGAGCTCCTGCTCGAGGGACAAGCGCGGATGTTCTGGCCGACGCCGACGGAAGACAACGCGAACAACTGCGGGGGTCCATCTCGATCGAGGGAGGGAGGCTTCGCGGATTTGACGGTGGCGGTGTCGCGCTGGCCGAGCGCGGGAGCGAACGATTGGAAGGGGAGCGCGGTGGAGGGACAGCGGCGGGGTCAACTCGACGAAGCGGCGGAGCAGATATTTTCGCTCCAGGTCCCGGAGATCCCCGATGGGGAGACATCCTCGCCGCCGATCCGTGGCTCGCGCCGGCGATTGAACCCGGCGTTTGCGGCTTGGCTGATGGGGATGCCGTGGTGGTGGACGAGCACCGGACCGATCAGCTTCGCGCGGTCGGAAATGGCGTTGTGGCGCTGCAGGCTGGCGTCGCGTTCGCGGTACTTACTCGGAGGCTCCTGACATGAGTCGGCTCGTGTGCTGTAACTGCCGGAAGGTCACGCGGAAGTTCATCTGTCCCCGCTGCAATCACAGGCTCTGCACGGCGTGCAAAGAGGCGCCGCCGATCCGCCGGAAATCGTCGAAAAACCTTGGCACCGGCAGTGGCACTCAGTGAGAGAGGGTTTTTTCGCGTCTGCATCTCGCGCAGTTCGAGCGGGTTACAGCCGCGAAGTTCAAAGCGCAGGACTAGTTGTCCTGTGGAAAGAGGGGCGAGATGGCTCGAAAAGAGAAGGCAGAAACAGGGCAAATCGGCAGCGTAACTCCGGGGACCTCCCCGGTCGCGCTCGCTCACTCCGCGTTCCTTACAGCGGCTCCTGTGGCGAAGGATGGGGACTTAAAGCCGCTCTGTGATTGTTCGCGGCATGAACGGATCGGCGCTCTTGACTGCCAGCACAACGCCGACGCTCTCGGCGTCCGATGCCGCTTTGACCTCGCCAACGGTCCTCGCACGAATCTCTTGCGCCCATGGGAAACGCCGCCTCCGCGGGATGCGGTTGGCGATCCGCCATCGCCGTCGGAGGAGTTTCTGGCGGACCTCCGCGGATGGCTCGCGCACGCGCGGTCCGTCAACGACCCGCACGTCTCCATTCCCTGTTCCGCGATGGAGCGAGTGATCCGGTGCCTCACGCCGGAGAAACGCGCGGAGATATCAGCGGCGCGGAAAGCCGCACCGGTGCGGGAACTCCCCTGCGAGGAGGCGGATCCCAACGAGGTCTGTTTCAACTGCGCCACCAATCACCCCACTCATCGCATTGATCTCTGCACCGGTTGCTTCAAGGAACTCGACGCGTCGCCGGCGCGGGGTCAGGAATCCAGAGCGATTGCCTCCGTTAACCTCACCCACGGCGGTCCGCATCTTTACGTGTTCGGCGTCCATGTCAGGTCGTGGCCCGGTTGCGCGTACGACGACTTCAAGGCGCTGCAGCTCGCCATGGAGATCAATCGCGCGGCGGCGGGGGAATGATGAAAAAGAAGCCGCAGATCAAACGCTGCTTTTGCATCGTTCCCGATCCCACGCGCGGCCGATGGAAGAAGTGCAAGCGTTGCGGCGGTCGCATTTACAAGACGTTCGACACTTCGAAGAGGCGAGGTCTCTGATGCCTTGCTCGCGGATAAACATGCCCGGAGGCGGAGTCGCCATCGTGAAGCACGCGGCGGCGCGATATCCCCGTTGCAAGTTCTGTCAGGGGCGGCTCGAACGCATGGGGCGCGGACTCCACGACGGCTCTCTCATTGAGAAGGCGACGCTTCTCTGTGATTTTGAAGTCGGGAAAACGCTCGGCGGCGATCCGATCACTTGCGACGCGCCGGTCTGCGCTAAATGCGCGACGCGCGTCGGCGACAAAGATTTTTGTCCGAAGCATAGGAGCCGCTGATGGCGAACATCATCGTGGAACTGACGAGGGAAATGCGGCGGGTCCGCGAACTGCTTCCAAGGCTTGACGCGCAGCGGCTCGAAAAGGTGCAGCGGACTCTGCATTACGCAAGCGTCAGCATCGCGACGAATTCGTACGAAGGCATGCAGGAAGCGCTCGACGATCTCCGCGAGTTCACGGTGGGGCCGAAAAAGTGAGAGCGCGCGTGGTGGTGAATCGTTGGCTCGGTGGCGAAACGCTCGTGGTGCGCGAGGTGACTGGTGACGCAGCTCTATGTCTACCGATGGAATCGTCCTGGCCTGCCTGGTCGGAAGGGGACGATCTGCAGAGTCCTGGTGCGGGGTTCGATGAACTCGTGCCTGGTGGAGTTTCTGGACGGGTTTCGAGCGGTGACGAGCCGCAATGCTCTGAAGCGAGCGACTGAATGCAGGACTACAAACACTTCGCAGGCACGCGCTTCATGATCCGCGGGAATCACCCGTGGGCAGGATGGGTCGGCTCATACGTCGAATTCCGGCGCTGTTCATCGGGCAGGTTTCATGTCCTCGAGCTCGAAAGCACGAACCCGCTGCAGCGTAAGGAAGTTTTCATTCTCGAGCCCGGACACGTCCGGCGCGCGGCGGATCACGAAATTGGAAAGGGAGGAAAACCATGAACGAAACACGCTACCCGCTATGTTGGCCGGCGAACTGGAAGCGCACGACGAATCGAACTCGAGCGCAGTTCGGAAAAGCGAACGCGCGGTACGCCGACGGCGTCAAGCTCTACAACGGAAAGTCCCGACTTTCGATGCAGGATTCCGTCCAGAGAATCGCCTATGAACTCGAACGGTTCGGAGTTCCAGAGGAGAACGTGATCATTTCCACAAACGTTCCATTGAACCTCTCTGGTATCCCGCGCGGCGACCGCGGCGAGCCGTCAGATCCCGGCGTCGCTGTCTACTGGATGCTCAAAAGTAAAAGCCAGTGCATGGCCATCGACCGCTACGACCGCGTCGCCGACAACCTAGCCGCTGTCGCCGCAACGATGGAAGCGCTTCGCGCGATTGAGCGGCACGGCGGCGGTTCGATCCTCGATCGCGCCTTCATTGGATTCGCGCAACTGCCGACGCACGCAGGACGGTCATGGCGCGAAGTCTTAGGTTTCCCCGCGCACATGACTCCAGGGACGGATCTCGTGGAGAGAACCTTCCGCGCGCTGGCAACTGAACTTCACCCCGACAAACAGGGCGGCGATCACGAGCGGATGGTGGAACTAAATGGCGCTCTTGCGGCGGCTCTCGCGGAGGTGCGAGCGTGAACTGGAAACTCGGGCCGTGTCTCTATTGGCTGTTTTGGGCTATCGCGTTCGGCGTGTGGGAGACCTATGCCGGCGTGGAGAAGATGGGCGCGAAAGACATCCCCATGCTCACCCAAGTGATAGTCCGTTGGGTTCCCTGGTGGGTGACGATGCCGGGGATAACTTGGATCTTTCTTCACTTCGGCGTGAGGTACCTGCATCGCGCGGCTTACCTGAAGGGACTCCTCGGCGGCAAACCATGAACATAACTAGCTCGGGGAAATGCCGCGTGTGCGGATGCACGGATCTCAATCCCTGTCTCTCAGATGGCGGCGACGGAAATCCGCTTGAGACGTGCGCTTGGGTTAATGCCGAGCGGAATCTCTGCTCCGCACTTCACTGCATCGCGGTGACGCCGCTCGCAGATCTACTCGACATTCAGAGGGAGGCGCGCATCGCTTGAGCGGACACTACCCATTCCCCTGGAGGTTCGAAGGCGCTCGTTATTCAAGTCTGTATCTCATGCGCCAAGTCACCGAGGCGGAAGTGCAATCGGACATTCTCGCGCTGATGTCCGTATACAACGTCGACCTGGTTGCCATCGACGCCGGCGGACGCAGGCAGCGCGGTCGGATGATGGCCGCGGCGAAATCCGCCGGCATCAATCTCGCCGGCATCCAGAACGCGAAAACAGGCGCCGCGATCCCGTCTGGATTCTCGGACCTTGAGGCCACGCTCGCTCCAGACGGTCGCTCTCTCTACGTCGAGGTGAAAGCTCCCGCGTGGCTCGACGCTAACGCGAAAGTAATCCGTCGCGCCGGTCAACCATCGCAGGAGCAGCTCGACTTCCTGTTCGAGAAGCACCGCCGCGGCGCCGTCGTGCTCGTGGCGTGGAGTTCGAAGGACGTCGAGGAATATCTCGGGGAACGGCTCGCTCTGAATCGGAGGGCGCTCCGGTGAGTTCCAAGTTCCGATTCGTGGCTATCCATCCCGACCGACCAGCTCAGTGGAAGCTCGGCTCTGCAACCGCTCTTCACGATCTGCTCACCCACAATCAAACCGATGCATCAGGGCGCGTGTTCTACGGCCACGCGATCTCCTACGCGTGGATTCTCTCTCGATGGCCCGGGAACCCAGACGAGCGGCCGGTGATCCGCACGCTGAAGCGCCACATGGCGAAGCTCAAGCGCGCGGGTCTCGTGCGGATCCGCAAGGCCGGGATGTCCGACGGCATGATCGTGACGCTTCTCGGCTCCGCGAAATGGGCGGGTGAAGTCCCCGCTCCGGCGACGCAGCTCCCACTTTATTCTCCACAGCCGCTGTCGATATCGCGTGGAAAGGCTGTGGATAAGAAGCGGAAAACAGCAGTCGCCGTGGGGACAGATGTGTCCCTTTCGTGGGGACAGAAGTGTCCCCGCAAAGAAGTAAGAAGTAAACCAGAAGAGAAAATCTCCGGCGCTTCGCGCGCTCACGCTGTGCCGAGTGTGGAAAAAACCGAAGAGCAACTCGCGGAACGGCGGCGCGTGCTCCGCGATCAGCTCGAGATGCTGCAGAAGAAATACAAAACCTCTGGTTAAGGAAAGGCAAAGGCCGAACCGTGGATTGGACTGCCAATCGGGATCAGGAGAGGCGTTGGATCGACTTCGCACGAAAGGAAAGACTGAAAGCAATCGCGACCCCGGAGGATGCGATCCGCTTTCAGCTCGAGTGCGGCGAGCGGCGGCGCTGGAATCACAAAACTAGCATTGAGGTCTGGAGGAGAGAATGGGAAAAACAACCGGCATCGAGTGGACCGACTCGACTTGGAATCCAATCCGCGGCTGCTCTCGCGTCAGCGAGGGCTGTCGAAACTGCTATGCCGAATCCGTCGCCGCGCGCTTCAGCGGTCCCGGTCAAGCCTATGAAGGCCTCGCCGAGTTCCGCGTCATCGGGGAAAACACGCCGAACGAACGCGTCGAGCCGCACTGGACGGGCGAGGTGGGGTTCATCGAAAAACATCTCGAGGACCCGATCCGCTGGAAAGAGCCGGCGAAAATCTTCGTCAACTCGATGAGCGATCTCTTCCATCCGGGCGTTAAAGACGAATGGCTCGCGCGGATTTTCTGGACCATGCTGAAGGCTCCGCAGCATACGTATCAGATCCTCACGAAGCGACCGGAGCGAATGCTGCAGGCTCTCCTCGCAGCGCGCGATGCTCACGAGAATTTTCGGCAGTCCTGGCCGCCTCCGAATTGGTGGTTTGGCGTCAGCATCGAAGACCAAGAGACCGCGAAGCGTCGGCTCCCGATCCTCGCGCAGTGTCCGGCTGCAGTTCGGATCGTCAGCTACGAGCCTGCCATCGGGCCGGTCGATTTTGTGGCAGCGATGGGCGGCATGCCGCTTTTGGTTTCCGCGTTCGACTGGATTATTTGCGGCGGTGAATCGGGTCCGCACGCGCGTCCGATGCATCCCAACTGGGCGCGGACTGTTCGCGATCAATGCACAGCTGCCGGCGTTCCGTTTTTCTTCAAACAGTGGGGCGCATGGATGCCTGGTGCGGCAAATGGTTTCACCCAGTGGCCGGAAATCGACCGCAGCAGGCCGCTCTTGATGCCGGCGCATCCGGGTCGCGCTGGACGCGATGACCACCAAATAATGCTCTGCGTCGGAAAGCACAAAGCGGGGTCGAATCTCGACGGCGTCGAGTGGAAGGAATTCCCGAAGTGCTGACAACGGCGAATGAATCATCGCATTGGGTCATTCAATTCGAAGGCACGACTGGGATCTGCTGGATCACTCAGACAACACCTGGCGCGGCGTTCGATGTGACGTTTCGGCTCGTTCTCGCGCAGCGATTCACCTGCGCGGAAGATGCGCGGCATGAATGTCTCAGACTCGGTTTGTCCGGCGCGTGGCAAATTCGCGAATACCGAAATCTGGAAGGGGCGGCATGAAAATCAGCGTCGATGTGGATTCAGAACAAGTCGTAAAACTCACCGCAGCAGTGCTCCGGCAGCTCCCATACGCCGCAAACAACGCGATCACTCGCACGGCGAAGGAAGCGGTCGACGCTGGCCAGAAGGAAATCGCCGCCGATCTGCAGATCCGCAAAAGGTTCATTCTGAATCGCATCAAAATCCTGCAGTACTCGAAAGTCGGAAATCTGACGGCGATCATCGGCATCGACAATCAAGTCCAGGGCGCGCCGCTGATTCTCTCTTTCCTCGAGGAAGGCGGCACGAAGCTGCCGACTGCAGGGCCAGATATCGCGATTCCGCTTACTGGCGAAGCGCCGCGGCCGTCTTTTCCTGATCCCGTGGCGACGTCGCTGCGATACACAAATCTTCGATTCAACAATCGCAAAGGGCGAAAGCGGACGTTCTTGATTCCGAACGTTGGCATCTTTCAGCGCGTCGCTGCAGGCGATTCGCCTGATGCGACCGTTCTTATCTACTCGTTCAAGCCGTCGGCCAAACTGCCACCGCACATTCATCTGCGGAATGCCATGCTGCGCGTTATCGATCAACGGTTCGCGCCGATCTTCACCGAAGAATTCACAAAAGAAATTCTGAAGCGCGCGGAGCGTGGAGCATGATCCCGGCCGACAATGAGTTCGAGGTATTCGTCTCTGAAGGCGTGCTCGTGGAAGTGTGGCACGGTCAAAAGGTCAGCACGGCTCGGGACTTCGCTGAGGATTGGGACGGGCCTGTTCGATCCATGATTCATCTCAACGCGTTCACGCCGCCCGGCGCGCCAGTGATCCAGGCCAGCGATCCCGCGCCGCATGTGCCACGGCGCCGCTCACGGGAGTTCGACGTGTGCATCGCTATGTTTCTTGGCGTGATCGTTGGTGTGCTGCTCTGGCTCGGGTCGGCTTGCAGATGGTGGTGACCGATGCTTCCACGGAGGGTGGCTTAACGAATGGTTTCGCGCAGGGTCCTCTCCGGGGTGTGCCGCCGCCGCGGGTGACGGCGATCGCGCAATAAGTCCTGGCACCGAAGTTTTTTGACGGACTTTGTTTTTGTTTTTCATTCAGATCCAGTTCAGGGAGCGACAGCATGAAAATTCAGATGTGGAGCGTCGATAAGGTCATTCCGTACAAGCGGAATCCGCGACGCAATGACGAGGCTGTCGAGAAAGTAGCAGCATCGATTAAGGAGTTCGGTTTTAAGCAGCCTATCGTGGTGGACAAAGACTCCGTGATCATCGTCGGCCACACGAGACTGCTCGCGGCTCTCAGGCTCGGGATGAAGGAGGTCCCCGTCCTGGTCGCCGGCGATCTCTCGCCGGCACAGGTGAAGGCGTACCGCCTGGCGGACAACAGGGTCCACGAAGAAGCGGACTGGGACGAGGAACTTCTCGCGCTCGAGCTCGGCGATTTGAGCAAGCTCGGATTCGATCTCGGGGCGACCGGCTTCGACGCTGACGAGATCAACGCGCTCCTGAACCTCGAGCAGGGCGGTCTGCTCCCAGGCGCCGAAGAGGACGCGGTGCCGGCGACGCCGGCGAAGCCGACGACGTTTCCCGGCGAGCTCATCCATCTCGGGAAGCACCGCGTGATCTGCGGGGACTCCACGGACCCGTTCGTGATCGAGAAATTGTTCGCCGGCGCGAAGGCCGACGCGATCTTTACGGATCCGCCGTACAACGTGAACTACGAAGGCGGCGCCGGCAAAATCAAAAACGACGACATGGAGGACGGGAAGTTCCGCACGTTCCTTCTCCGCGCGTACTCCGTCATGTTCCGCGTCCTGAAGGACGGCGGCGCGATCTACGTTTGCCACGCTGACACCGAGGGGCTGAACTTTCGCGGGGCGTTTAGGGATGCGGGTTTCAAGCTCGCCGGCTGCCTCATTTGGTGCAAGGACGCGCTCGTGCTCGGCCGCTCCGATTACCAGTGGCAGCATGAGCCGATACTCTACGGTTGGAAGCCGACCGGCTCGCACAAATGGTACGGCGACCGGAAGTCCACAACCATCTCCGAGTTCATGCTCGAGGCTCCGCTCACCCAGGTCGAGCCGAATCTCTACCGACTCCGGCTCGGGGATCAGTGGTTTCAGATCCGCGGCGAGAAGCTCGCAGTGGAGGAGCTCGAGACCACCGTGGTGAAAGTACCGCGGCCGAAAAAGAACGAGGACCATCCGACGATGAAGCCGGTCGCGCTCATCGACAAGATGCTCCGCAATTCCACAAAGAAGAACGACCTTGTGTTCGACCCGTTCGGCGGCTCCGGCTCGACTCTCGTTTCATGCGAGAAGCTCGGCCGGACCGCCTACCTCTGTGAACTCGAGCCGAAGTTCTGTGACGTCATCGCGCTTCGATGGGAGCAGGCCACGGGGAAAAAAGCCAAGAGGGAGACACGCCAATGAAGCATTTTGCAAAACTCGAGAAGGACCAAATCGGGGGGCAGATCTGGACCTCGGTCACCTTCCGTGTATTCAATGAGGAGAACCGCGGTTCGACGGTCCGCAGGATTCGCGCGGGTCAAGGGAAGGGTTTCACCGGACGGGCCATCGAGAACATGCTGGATGAAATCTCTGAGGACCTCGAGAAGCGCTTCCCTGCGTTCGAATATTCACTGGTGCCGCTCGGGGAGGCGCATTTTAATTTTGTGTGGCGCGGCTATCGCGTGGCTCCCGTGGGGCAGGAACAAGGCGAAGGGTAGCCATCGATGCCGACCGTGGACGTCAGCAAAGTCGCCAGCGCTCTCAATCTCACTGAGCAGCGCGTTCAGCAGCTCGTCAAAGAGGGAATGCCGCGCGAGGCGCGTGGGCAATACGACCCGGTAAAGTGCATGCTCTGGTACATCCGATACCTGCAGCAGGCGCTGGAGAAAAAAGCCGTCCCGACTCTCGATGGCGGTTTCGTCGGCGAACGCGAAGAACGGGTCCGGCTGCTACGCTCCCAGGCCGATCTCAGCGAAATCGAACTGTCGGAAAAGCGCGGCCAGCTCGTGGCGATCCAGGACGTTGAAAAAGCGATGACGGACCTGGTGCTCACCACGAAGGCGCGGATCATGGCGGTCGCGCCGCGGCTCGCTCCAGATCTACTCGGCGAAACTTCCCGCGTGATGGTCCACGCCAAAATCGAGAAGGCGCTGAAGGAAGCTCTGCTCAGCCTGTCGAAGCGCGAGGCTCCCACGCATGTCAGCGGGTGAGGCGACAACCCACGAGTCCGCGGCAGTAAATTTCGAGGCGATGCTCACGCGCGCGTGGCGGCACTATAAGCCGCCACCTGAGGTCACCGTCTCTGAGTGGGCGATCAACAATCGCGTGCTCCCGAAGGGAACGACCTCACGACCTGGTCCGTTCAAACCCGAAAAATTCCAAATCGAAATGATGGACGTGGTGCTCGACCCGCTCGTTCACGAAGTCGTGATCATGAAGTCGACGCAGGTGGGTTACTCCGATGCGGTGATCAATAACGTGTGCGGCTATTTTATCGACGCGAATCCGAAGCCGATCATGTTGGTGCAGCCTACCATCGACAACGCGAAGGACTACGGGAAGAAGCGGATCACGCCGATGATTGAGAACTGCGCGGCGCTCCGCGAAAAAATCAAGCCGCCGGCGTCGCGTCGCTCGGGGAATACGCTCGCGCTGAAGGAATTCCCCGGCGGATTCCTGAAGCTCACCGGCGCGAACTCCGGCGCGGGTCTCCGATCCGATCCGGTCCCCATCGTGCTGTTCGACGAGGTCGACGGCTATCCCATCGACGTCGACGGCGAGGGCGATCCCGTGGCCATCGGCACTCGCCGGACGGATTCGTTCGCCGACTACAAAATCGTGAAAGGCTCGACGCCGGCGAAACCGAAAGGGATCAGTCCAATCGAGCGCGATTTTCTCCGCAGCGACATGCGGCGCTTCCACGTGGCTTGTCCGTTTTGCTCCGCGCTGCAGCCGCTCTGGTGGAGGGACCCGGACTCGAAGCAGTTCCGGCTTTTCTACTCGACGAATTCCGACGGCCAGGTGGACCCGGCGAGCGTCGCCTACGTGTGCACCTGCTGCTCGAAAAAAATTCCCGAGCGCTACAAGCAGCAGATGCTCAACAGCGGCAAGTGGGTCCCCGAGTTTCCGCACCGCGAGGTGGTGGGATTCCACATCAACGCACTCTACTCGCCGTGGCGCGACAACTGGACCGCGCTCGCCCAGGAGTGGCACGAGGCGAACAAGGAAAACAATCCCGAGAAACTGAAGGCTTTCATCAATCTCCGTCTCGGGGAAACGTGGGAGGAGCAGGGCGACGCCATTGAAGCGCTCGCTCTCAAGGCGCGGCTCGAGCCATACCAGGCGGAGGTCCCCGACGGCGTGGGCCTGCTCACCGCCGCGGTCGACGTCCAGAGCGACCGCCTGGAATGCGTCGTGAAGGGATGGGGCGAGAAAGAGGAGTCCTGGCTCATTGCCTATCAGCAGCTCTTCGGCGATCCCGGCCAGGAGGCCGTGTGGAACGAGCTCGACTCGTTCCTGCTCTCGACGTGGGAGCACGCGTCCGGGCAGAAGGTGAAAATCTCTTGCACCATGATCGACTCCGGCGGTCTCCACACCGACTCTGTCTATCGCTTCGTTCGCGCGCGCCAGCACCGGAAAATCTTCGCGCTCAAAGGCTCGAGCGAGTCAGGGAAGGAAATCCTCGGGAAGTTCAGCATCAACAATCAGTATCGCGTGAAGCTGTGGCTCATCGGGACCGACACGGCAAAGGACCGAATCTTCGCGCGCATGAAAATCCCCGGACCGGGTCCCGGCTACATGCATCTCCCCGATTTCGCTGAGGACGAGTATCTCGCGCAGCTCACTTCCGAGAAGGCGGTCCGCCGGTACCGCCGCGGCAAGGGCACGATCCGCGAATACATCAAGACTCGCGCGCGCAACGAGGCGCTGGACCTCGAGGTCTACGTTCTGGCGGCGCTGTACGTTCTGGGTCAGGCCACGATCCGCAAGCTTGGGGAAATGGCCGCTGCGCTCCGGGAGCCGCCTACGGAGCCGTCTGGTGGGGCACAGGGCGGCACGGGCGGGTCATCCCGCGGTCCTGGGCGTCCCGGCGGGGGGGCATCCTGGGTCCAGGGGTGGCGGTGACCAGCCCAATCGGACGGGGGTAATCCATGAGAACGGACCTGTACCCTTATTAACTCGACAATAGTGAGAGTCAGAGCGAATCTTGTCATCGAAGTGAACGCTACGATATCTGGAGGGGCGGTCCTGATGAAGTCCAGCGTCGAACGAATCGTGGAACTCGCAAGTGCCCAATGGCTTGGGAAATGGGAGGGGCACGTTATGTTCCGCGATCCGGTGACCGGGAGTTCCTGTTGCCTGCCCGAGCGAGGACTCACAGTGTCCTCTGTTCTGGCAAAGCTTAAAGCGAAGCGCAAAGAGTTCGGCAAGGAGGCGGCTGTTGCTTCTTCGGAACAGTAGTGCGGGGGTAATCTCACTTTTCGGAGTGATCACTCTAAACTGGAACAGGAGGATCTATGAAACGACTTCTAGCCGTCGCCGCACTCGCCCTTTTTACCGTCGGCGCATCGGCGAACGATAAAAACATCATGGTGCAGACCGACAAATTCACCGGCAAGACGACGGTGACCATGAAGCCCATGAGCATCGGGAGTTTCCAACTTGGCTTCGTGAATCTGTCTCTGTCGGCATGCTCGCTCAACGACCAGCCGAAGCCGGCGGCGCTCATAATCTATAGCTATTCAGGAAGCTGGCAGTTTCTCGATGGTGCCGATGTCTATCTTCTCGCAGATGGCGAGCGCATCGACTTGGGGCATTTCATCAGCACGAAAGGGACTATCGATACCAGTGCCTGGCTGAGTGAAACCATCGCCGCTCCGGTAGATCATTCGGTGTTGGAGAAAGTCGCCGCCGCCAAAAAGGTCGAATTGAAAATCGGGCGGTATGAGACCAAACTGAACGGCAAAGCCATAGAGCGGATCCGGGCGTTCCTTGCTGCTCTTCCGGCCGACTCCGCTTCTCGCTGAATAGTCCTCCTGCACATTTCCCGCGGCTCCCGGTCCTCTCGGGAGCCGTTTTCATTTTAGGGTTTTATACAAAGTCTCGAATTTCCGAACTCTGGCGTTAACTCCATTCTTACAGTTAATGCCACCGATCATTCCCGACGTCGTCCCGGATCACTTCCCGGCGGGGACGACGGTGAAGTTCACTCGCACGCTGGACGACTTCTCGCCGGCGGACGGATGGACTTACGCAATCTACCTGAATGGTCTCACCCAGAAGTTCAACAAAGCCGCCACGGTCCTCAACAACGTCTTCCAGATTGCTTTCCTCCCCGCTGACACCGCTGCCTTAAACCCCGGACCCTACCGCTACGCCGAACGGCTCACGAACTCTGTAACGGGAGACGTGTACGACATCACGGGCGATGAGCTCGTGATCAATATCGAGCCGAACGTGGCGAGTTCGGCCGCCGGCGTGTTCAACACCTGGGAGGAGCGCACACTCGCCGTTGTCGAGGCGGCGATTTCCGGTCAGCTCACTGCCGGCATGCAGGCGTACCAAATCGCGGGACGCTCAGTCTCGAAAATTCCGATCCAAGAGCTCCGCCAGATCCGCGGCGAACTGAAGGCGGCGCTCTGGAGGCAGAACAATCCCGGCCAGCTCGGGGTACCGTACCGCGTGACGTTCGCACTCGAGAACGAATCGCCCGATTACCCCCCGACATGGCAGGACGTCACGGGTCTCGAGCGATGAGCGCCCCGTCCTTTTTCCGCCGTCTCCGGTATGCGTTCGGAATGGCGAAGCGCGCGCTGACGGTCTACAACGGCGCGATGGGCGGTCGCCTGACGATGGATTGGATCGCTTCGATCCTCTCTGCCGATCAGGAAATCAAAGGGAACATGCGGCTGCTCCGCGCTCGCGCGCGTGAACTCTCCCGCAACAATCCCGTGGCGAAGTCCTACCTGAAAATTCTCACCGCGAATGTTCTAGGAGAGAAGGGCATCGGTTACAAGGCGCTCGTTCGGAACAACGACAGGACCTTGAACGCCGCCTTCAATACGAAGATCGAGGACGCCTGGTGCGAGTGGGCGAAAAAGGGAAATTGCACTGTCGACGGAAAGCTCTCTTACCGCGGCGTCCAGACTCTCGTGCTGAAGAACATGGCGACCGACGGCGAAGTGTTCATCCGGATGGTTCGCGGGTTCGACAATAAGCACCGCTTCGCACTGCAGCTCATCGACGCCGACCAGGTCGACCATCTCTTTTCGCGCTTCGCGTCGCAAGGCGAAAACGAGATTCGGATGGGCATCGAGGTCGACGAGTGGGGGCGTCCCGTCGCCTATCACATCAATGAGAAACACCCGTCCGATCTCGGAGGCTCGCTCGTTCGCACGCGGATCCCCGCGGACCAGATCATCCATCTCTACGATCCCGAGCGTATCAGTCAAACCCGCGGGATCACCTGGTTTCACCCGTGCATGGTCGAGCTCCGCATGCTCGGCGGATACGTGGAGGCAGAACTCGTCGCCGCGCGCACGGGCGCCGCTAAAATGGGGTTCTTCGAGCACAGCGACGCTTCCTCGTTCGTGGAGCCGAATCCGGATGCGAAGTATCGCATCGAGGCCGAGCCTGGAGTGATCGAGTCAATACCGCCTGGCATGAAATTCACGGCGTGGAGTCCAGACCACCCCTCTTCCGCTTTTCCGATGTTTGTAAAGGCGATGCTCCGATTCGTGGCATCTTCGATGGGCGTTTCCTATAACGCGCTCGCGTCAGACCTCGAGGGCGTGAACTATTCCTCGATGCGATCCGGACTACTCATCGAGCGCGATCAATGGAAGATGCTCCAGTCCCTCCTAAAAGAGCAGATGCTCCAGCCTATTTTCGAGAACTGGATTTCGATGGCGCTGCTTTCTGCCTCGCTCGTACTCGACTCCCGCGATCCGTCGCGCTTTTGTGCCGGTAAATGGGAGCCGCGGGGGTGGATGTGGGTCGACCCGCTCAAGGACGTGCAGGCCACGATTCTCGGGATTGGCGCGGGTCTCACGAGTCGCGACGCTGCCATCTCCGAGCAGGGCGGCGACGTCGAGGAAGTCTTCGAGCAGCTCAAGGAAGAAAAGGACCTCGCCGACGAATACAAACTCGAACTCACCATTGCGGCCAAAGCTCCGACCGTCGACAAGGGTCCAAAGGACCAGGTCGACGAAGAGGACGAGGCAGGGGCCGAAGCATCGGGGTCCGGCGATGGCGAAGGCAAAAAATCCTCGGCCGGCAGCGGCCGGCTGATCGCACTCGGGAGGGGCAAATGAAGCCATTGGCACGCGAGACGGAAAAGCTCGGAGAGTCGCTCCCGATGCTCAGTCGGGAGTTCGAGATTCTCGAAATGGTTCCCGTCGCCAAGCGTGGGAAAAAAACGCGGACGCCGGAGGAACTCCGGGCACAAGCCGAACGCGCGGAGCGGCGGAAGAAGAAGGCGGACGCCGGCGAGGTGCCGGATCCCGACGACGATGACGATGACGAGGATGGCGACGGCGACCGCGGCGAGGATGAGAACCCACGCGGCGAGGACAACGAAGACGAAAACGCGGGCCGCGACGAGGACCGCTTCGCCATTTCGATCTCCTCGGAATATCCGGTGGAGCGCTGGTTTGGGAAGGAAATCCTGGACCACTCCCCGGACTCCATCGATCTCTCGCGCGCAAAGCGTGGGCTCTCGTTTCTCGATTCTCATGATGCCAAGTCCGTCATCGGCATCGTCGACAAGGTGAAAGTCGGGGACGACAAAAAGCTTCGCGGTCAGGTGCGGTTCTCCCGGAGTGCTCCGGCTCAGCAAATCAAGACGGACATTCAGGATGGGATCCGGCGCTTCATCTCCGTCGGATACATGGTCAACGAGTACACGCTCGACAAATCCTCGAAAGAGGAAGGCGACACGTATCGTGCGACCAAGTGGACACCACTCGAGGCGAGTTCGGTTGGCGTTCCTGCCGATCCGACAGTCGGCAACGACCGCAAGGCAGGGGATCGGCAGTACCCAGTTTTAGTTCGCAATGCAAATCCGGCTTCCGAGCCGAATCTCAAGGAGGTCACAGTGGAACCTGTAACCGCAACACAGCAAGTCGCAGAATCCCGGGCCGCCGCAGCGGAAATCATCCGGCTCGGCAAGGTTCACGGGATCGATCAGGAGCGCACGGCGCTGGCTGTCGCCGACGGCATGACCGTCGGCGCATTTTCAAGCCTCGTGCTCGAGGAAGTTGCCAAGCGCGGAGGGAAGCCGCTGACGCAGCCTCCCGCCGAAAATCAGGACCGCTTGGAGCTGACCGAGAAAGAGCAGAAGCAATACAACGTCGCGCGCGGGATCATGACCGCCGTCAAGAACATTGAAGCGGCGTCGGGTGGCACCGCGTCGAAGCGCGAGAACTCTTTCGAGATGGAAATCTCCGAAACCATCGAGAAGGATTGGAAGGGCGCTCGGCATGGCGGCTTGTTTGTGCCATGGAGTCTCCGCCATGCATGGAATCCCGAACTCGCGGAGAAATATGGTCCCGTGGCACAGAAGCGCGCGGGCCTTTCTACCAACGTGGCGACAGCCGGTCAGGAATTGAAGTTCACCGAGCCGGGCGAGTTCATCCAGTTCCTGTACAACCAGACGCGCCTGAAGCAGCTCGGTGCGCGCACCATCGCGGGCCTCAAGGACAACGTGGGGTACCCGAAACAGACCGGAAAAGCGACCGGCGCGTGGGTGGGTGAAAATCCCGGCGTCGATGTGGCCGACTCGGCGCTCGCGCTCGGGTTGATCGCGAGCTCTCCGAAGACCTACCAGTCTTCTTCGAGCTATTCGCGGCAATTGCTCGCTCAGGCAGTCGTCGATGTCGACACCCTGGTGCGCGAAGATCTCGGCCGCGACATGGCCCTAGCCGTCGATGCTGCAGGCATCCTCGGCGGCGGCGCAAATCAACCCGTAGGGATCGGCGCAACGGCCGGCGTGCAGTCCTACGTCGTGATTGCGGATGCTGGCAACGGCGGCGCGCCTGCCTGGGATGACGTCGTTAACATGACCAAGTTGCTCGAGACGGCGAATGCCGATCAGCTTGGTGAGGGCGCATGGCTTACGAGTCCCGCGTGCAAAGCCAAACTGAAGCGCATCGGGAAATTGAACAACACCATCGCGCTGCCGATCTGGGCCGATGACAACACCGTGGACGGCTACCGTGCCGCGTCCACGAATATCGTGGCTTCGAACGGCACCAAGGGCACCGGTACCAACCTCAGCACGCTCATTCGCGGCGTGTTCGAGACCATGATCATCAGCATGTGGGGCAGCGGCTTCGAGATCGTGGTCGACCCGTATCGCCTGAAGAAACAGGGCATGATCGAACTCACCACATTCATGCTCACCGACATCGTCCTGAGGTACCCACAGGCGTTCGTCGTGGCGACCGACGTCATCACCACCTAGTTTTCACCCCGCCGCGTGTACGCGCGGCACCACCCCGCGGCGCGCGGCCGGATTCGAGTCCGGCCGCTCACCGCCGCAGAAAGCGAAGGGAACCATGGAAATGAAACGCATCAAGCTGACGCGCTCGATCATTTTGAACCGCGAGCACGCAGAAGAAGGGGAAGTGCACGATGTGGAGCGCGCTCTCGCATACCGGCTCATCGGCGAAGGTTCTGCCGTTCATCACGTCGAGGAAGGCGGGGAACCGGAAGCAGGTCCGACGTCCGTGAACCGCATGGAGAGCCCGACCAGTGCCGACCCTGTCTCGCGGCGCGTCTCCGGCAAGGCTCCGAAGGTCAAGGAATAAATGCCGACGCCGTCCACTGCTCCCGCGTTCGGCGATGCCGATATCCCCGCTCTCCTGGCGGATACGGGCGTCGCTGTGACAGTCGGAGCGGTGGCCGGCATTGGTTTGCTCGATGAGGCTGACGAGATCATCGTGCAGGACGTAAACCGCGGCGGCGTCGTTATGCTTGCGAGTACGCTGACCGTCCAGACGTCAGCATTCCCCACCGTGAAGATCGGCGACGCGGTGGTAATCGGAACTGCCAATTTCACCGTGCGCGAACGGCTTCGCGAAGGTGACGGAGGTCTCACGAAATTGCTGTTGGGTTCCGGTCCCGTCGTTCCTCAGGGCGGGGCAGCACCAAACAATGTGATCGACGGTGGAACTTTCTAAATGTCCTACATCATTCAACTTCGAAGAGGACTGAAGGCCAATCTTCCGGCGAGCGCGCCGGCGGGTGAGGCATTTCTGACGACGGACACTCACGAACTGTTCGTTGGCACCGACACGGGAATGGTGGAGATCGTCAGCGCCGGCAGCGGCAACGCGACTTCTATCAACGGCGTTCCTGTCCTGGCGCAGGCTCCGGTGAACGGCGAAATCCTAATTTTCGACGGGCCATCGGGGAAATATGTCCCCGGCGATCCGATTGTCAGCGGACCCGACGCTCCTGGAACTCCGCCGACGCGTCCCCCCGTCCAGGCGGGCGTGTTTGACGGCACGAACGTCCAGAGGCTGAAGGGCGACACACAGGGAAACGCCAACGTCAACGTCCAGAACTTTCCAGCAACGCAGCCAGTCAGCGCGACCGCTCTTCCGCTTCCTGCCGGCGCAGCGACGGAGGCGAGCCTCGGCACCGATGGCGCAACTCCGCCGGCGATCCCCGGCACCGGAATTCGCGGATGGCTCCGTTCCATCTACGACGCGCTGAAGGCGACGCTCACGGTCAGCGTGTCGAACTTTCCCGCGACGCAGCCTGTCAGCGTTTCCAATTTCCCCGCGACGCAACCGGTGAGCGCGACGGCTCTCCCGCTCCCGGCCGGCGCCGCAACAGAAGCGAGTCTCGGGACGGATGGCGCAGCTCCGGCAGCGATCCCTGGCACCGGAATTCGCGGATGGCTCCGCTCCATCTACGACGCGCTGAAGGCGACGCTCACGGTCAACGTATCGAACTTTCCCGCGACGCAGCCTGTGAGCGGCACGGTCATCGCGAACGCTGGAACGAATCTCAACACGTCCACTCTCGCGCTCGAAACGGGAGGAAATCTCGCGGCGGCGAAGGCAGACCTCGACACGATTGCAAGTGTCATCTCCGGCGGGGTCTCGCAGGATAACGTGAAGAATTGGGGCGGGACCGCAGTATCGGCACCTCCCGCGTCCGGTGTGCCTCCAGTTGGAACAGAACTCGCTCCCGTTATCAAACCGATTCAGAGAAAGAGCCAAGACCTTCTTTCTACTGCTGCCATCGCAGCGAATGCTCTCTATACTTCTGCATGGTTTGACTCGCAGCAGACCGGTGCCGCTCAAGCTGTTATTGCGGCCGTGATTCCGGCTACAGGTCCCGCCAGCAACTCGTTGAAGTTTGATACAACCGACGACCCGACACAGCTAAATTTCCAAACGCAGTCGTTTTCGCCGTCAACCAACGGCCTATATAACTCGTTTTACGCGACGATCAATGGTCGTTATTGGAGGCTTCGTTTTCAAAACGGAGCAAACGCGCAGACCACTCCGATTCTCTCAGTCACCACAGTGTCTGCGCTGAAGCCACTTAACCCAACGATGAACGGGAACCCCAATGACGGTTTGTTGGGGTTGCTGAGTGCAAGTGGCCCCGGCCAGGAGTCTGTCATCTCTGCTTTTGCAACTGACGCAAACGGTGTGGGCAGAGTACTTGCAATCGCAAACATGCTTGCCACGTCGGCCACGACGGGAGCCTCCGTCTGGGTGTCTCAAAGAACTCCAGTCGTGTTCAAACCTATTGCCGCTGTCGCTGTCGCCGTTGGAACTCCAGTCGCGATCTGGACACCGGCGACCGGCAAGAAATTCCGCGTCATGGGTTACGCGTTGAGCCTTACCGTGGCGGGTTCGGTGATCCTGAAGGATGCCGCAGCGGAAATTGCGCGGACTCCGCTGATGGCTGCTGGCGTCGGCCAACCGTGCCCACCAGGTATGGGGAATGGCATCCTCTCGGCGCTCGCGAACAATGTGCTGACCGTGGATGTGACAGCGGCCGGTTCGGTAAGCGGTTTCGTTTTCGGGACGGAGGAGTAGGACGTGGCACACGCATACACAATCTCGAGCGCGACGTACGTTCCGGGGTCCGCTGCAGATCCGCAGGTGACGGTCGTGGGAACCGTCGACGGTATCGCGGTGACGGTTCAGCTATGGCTTAGTGCGATTACCGCGGCTTATACATCCAGTGGAGTGACGGGCGTCAAGAATTTGGTTGCTTCGCTGATGCTGGCGCAGTCGGGACTCGCTTCCGCGCCGACATCGGTACCGGCGGCGACGCTGCCTACGGGAAGTTTCTCGCAATAGAGAAAGGAAAGTTCAGTGGCTTCGATTCGAGAGCAGATCATGGTCGCGCTGGTGACGGCGCTCGGTGCGGGAGGGGCAGGAAGTCCCTCGGGTCTGACCGTTCATCGGGAGAGAACGCGACCGCTCGAGGTCGATTCGCTCCCCGCGATCATGGTCTACGCGGACGATGATGTTCCGAAAACTCTCGGCCAGCAGGTCTATGCCGCTCCGCTAACCGAGCGACATTTTTCGCTGGTGTTGGAATGTCGAGCGCAGGGTTCGAATGGCGTCTCCCCGGACGAGGCGCTGGACCCGGTGCTCGTCTGGGCCGCGCAGACGGTGCTGACGAATGAACGCTTCGGCGGTCTCGCCAGTGGCGTGGAAGAAGGCAGGACGGTGTGGAACTCCCGCGAGGGAGATGTTCCGGTCGCATCGGCGAAGCTCAGTTTCACCATCAGGTACCGGACGAGCAGGCTCGATCCGACTTCAAAGTCTTAGGAGGGCACAATGCCAGGAATCAAGTATCCCATCCCGCATGTCCCCATGCTGGGCAAGGGTTCGATCCTGTTCGATATTTTCGATCCGGTCACCGGACTCCCCACGGGCCTGCAGCATCTCGGGAACTGCACGAAGTTTGAGCTCGATATGAAGGACGACATTAAGGAGCTCTATCAGTCGCTGAACAAAAACGTGACGCTCATCGCGACCGCGGTGGCAAAGCGCCAGCCGAAGGTCGCCATCACCGGAACGGACTTTTCCTCCAACCATATGGCCATCAGTGCCATGTCCGCGGGAAAGACGACCCTCACCACCGCCGTGGGAACCGTGACGGGGGAGACTCTTATCAGCGTCGCGCAAGTCCCGAATGCGAAGGGGCGGTTTTTTAAGACCGCGACGCCGAACTACGATCCCACAGGAACGGCTCCGGCGCTCACGCAGAACTCCGTCGCGCTCGTGGCGGGGACCGACTACATCCTGAGCGATCCGGTGACGGGACTGATTTACATCCCGCTCACTTCCTCTATCGCCGGAGCGTTCCCGGTCCTGATCACCTACCACACGCTCGTGGGAACCTATGACCAGGTCGCCGGCGCAACGGTTCCGCACCAGCAGGGTCACCTGGTATTCGTCCCGGATCCCGTCGACGGTCAAAAAATCGGCGTCGATATCTGGCGCTGCAATCTCAACCCCAACGGTCAGATCGGTCTCATCGCCGACGATTATGGGAACTGGACGCTCGACGGCCAGATCCTCGACGACACGGCGAACCATCCGTTGGCTCCGTTCTTTCAATACACATTCTACTGAGACGTGAGAGGGACGCTGGCATAGCTGTTCCGGCGTGCGTCTCGGTAGAACGGAGGGGGAGTCCGGGAAGGGGGCTCCCCCAAAGTTTCAGAAGTTAGCGGGCGGCGATCCCGTCCCGGAGGAATGAATGAACGACGAAAGCATCAAGCTCGACGGTCGGCAATTCGCAGGCATCTCGCAATCTCTCACCGCAAACCAGGACGACTACATCCTCGCGCATCTCCGGCTCGCCGGCGCCATCGAGGTCTTGAGCGACATCGACGGCAAACAGCGAACGAAGGAACAGCGAGCGGAGGACCTGCTCACGCAGATTCTTCTCTCCGGGCGCACGCACCACATCCTCGCCGGCTGTCTGACCGAAGTCGGCAAGACATGGGGCCGTGCGGAGGCGGATGCGAACGCGGCGCGATTCGCGGGGATCACCGACGTCGAGGAAAAAACCGCTATGCGGACCTCGATCGTCAAGTTCGTGATCGGTTTTTTTACGTTAGGGGAACCATCGTCGGAGACTTCCCGGAAATCTTCGAGCCGGAGCGCAAAGGTCCCCCCTACAAAGAACGCGGCTCCGTCGACCTCGGGGACTTCGCGCTCTTAATCCGGGAGGTCGCCCACAACGACCCGGACCGGATTCGCGAAGTGCTGGACTGGCCACTGCGGGATCTCATGCTCGCGTATGTGGAATGCATGAGGGAGGCGGCTCTTAGGACGTACGAAACAGAACTCCTGGTCTGGAGCGCTCTCGCTCCGCACCAGCGCACGAAGAAGGACCCCCCGGCGATCCCGAGGGTTCTGAGGAGTTAAGCAAATGGCCGATGCTCCCGAGATTAAAGTAAAGCTGACCGCTGAGGACACGGGTGTGTCCGCTGCGATCAAGGAGCTCACCAGTCAGCTCAAAAACCTAAAAAAGCAGCAGGACGAGACGGCCACGTCGGGTCTATCGCTGAAGAAGGCTTTCGAGGGAATCGCCGCGGCCGGCGCGTTGCTCAAGCTCACTGAGTTCGGAAAGCAGGCATTCGACTCCGCGATCAACATCGGGAAGATGGCGGACAAGACAGGACTGACCACGCAGAGCCTCAGCGTTTTCCATCATGTCGCCGAGGAAGTGGGAGTGGAGACCGGCGCAGTCGACAAGGCTCTCACCAAAGCGGCGAAGTCCATCACCGAATTCGAGCAGGGCAGCACAAAGGCGGCGAAGGGTTTCCAGATCCTCGGGATCACCCAAAAGGATTTCGCCGGACTGAAGCCCGACGAGAAAATCGCCCTCGTGACGTCGCGCCTCGGCGGAATGACCGCTGGATTCCAGAAGGCAACCGCCGCCCAATTGATTTTCTCAAAGGGCGGCGCCGAGTTCATCCCCGTCGCCAATGCCATCGCCGGCGAGGGCTTCGACAAAATCACCGCGTCAGTTTCGAAGCTCGGCTTGCTCCTGGACCAGCAGACCACTGATGCGTTCCGCGCCGCCAAAGCCTCGATGCAAGAGCTCGAGGATGCCGGAAAGGGCATGGCTACACAGTTCGAGGCGGGGCTGCTCCCGGCGATCTCCGACGTCGGAGAAGCGCTATTGGAGTCATTCGACATCAGCGGCAAGAACGGGGATGGTCTTAAGCAGATCGGGAAAGTGGCCGGTGACGTGGTCCGCGGCATCGCGGCCGGCTTCATCTGGATGGGGACTGTCATCGCGGCCGAAATTGCGGACGCCGAAGTGTTTTTCAGCGAACAATTCGGCGAAATCAAAACCAAAGGAGTAAGCGTCTACGAGGCACTGGGCCTAGCAGTGAAGGGCCATTTTGCGGAAGCCAAAGCAGTGTACGACGCCGGTTCACGCGATATCGAAAGAGCGCAAGCCGAACTCGCCCGCAAACAGAAGGCGATTTGGGATGACGCGGCCATCCACATCCGCAAATCAATGGAAGCCCTGAACCCGTCCGACGCTGACGAGGCGCGGAAGGCTAGGGAGAGGGTTAACAAGCTCCGGCCGGACAAGACAGATGACCGCCAGGGACCGGTTACCGCGGCGCCGACTGACGCCGCGGCGAAAGCCGCGCTCTCTCTGCTCGAGAAGCAATTGCAGGACGAGCTCGCGATTCATCGAGCCTATGCGAAGCAGACGGAGCAGGTCGATGCCGAGATGTTCGCTAAGGGTGAGATCTCGCTTAAGGAATATTTCGACCGCCGCCGCACGGCAGTACGCGCAGATGCCAACGAGGAGGTCGAGATTCTCCGGCACGGCGTGGAAGCTGCCAATGCCGAAGCGCAGAAGGCCGCTGTCGCGAAATCGAAGGCGGCGACGCCAAAGGACGCGGATAAGCAGGAGGCGGCTCGTCTCACGGCGCTGAAGCAGGTCGAGGAACTCCAGACCAAAATCCGGGAGATCCAGATCAACACCGCGACAAAGGTTCAGGCGCTCGACACCGAGGAGTTCAAGAAGACTGAGGAGCACCAGCAGAAGGTACTCGAGTTCCAGAAGCAGCTTGCAGCTCTGCAGGGCAACCAGGAGGCGGAGACAAAGGCCGAAATCGCCCAGGAAGCTGAAAAGCTCCGCCGCGACCAGGTCGCGAGCGAGCAGGAGATCGCACGCTTCGCCGAACTGAAAACTGCCCAGGCCGAGTTCAAAGACGCGGAACAAAAGCTCCGGCAGGATCGGCAGGCTTACGAAATCGAAGTGCAGCGCATCGAGCTCGAAGCCAAAACCCGCAAGATCAGCCAAATCGAAGCCGAACGGCAATTGAACGATCTCATCGCCGCTCGGCTGCCCTTGCTCCGCGCGGACGCGGCTGCCGAAGTCGCCGCGGCGAATAAGACGGGGAATCAGGACAATCAAGCCGCGTCACAGAATGCAGCGGCCGGCGTGGAAAATCTGAGGCTGAAGACCGTCACACTCGGTGACACTCTTCGCGGTTCGATCTCGAATGACTTCGGGAACTTCTTCCTGAATCTCGGGCGGAGCACCGCATCCGCTGCTGACCAGTTCCGCGGGCTTGCTGCCAGCGTAGTCCAATCCCTCGAGCAGATCATCGTGAAGCTGCTCCTGGTGAAAATATTCGGCGGAGCCACAGGCGGAGCGGGAGGCGGAGGAGGAGGATTTCTCGGAGGCCTATTCGGAGGCGGCGGACACTTCGCCGAGGGCGGTCTCATCAAGGGACCCGGCGGTCCGAAGTCCGACTCCATTCCGGCGCGCGTTTCTCCTGGCGAGTACATCGTGAAGGCGGACGCCGTCTCCGCGTTCGGCGTCCACAACCTCGAGGCGATCAATCGCGGTCTGAAGATTCCTTCGCTCGAGCGACTCTCTCTTCCGAAGTTCGCCGAGGGCGGTCTCGTAGGGAACGCCGGCGGCGGAGGTGGCAACTCGAATATCAATCTCGGGATCGGTCTCGACGAGGGACTGATTCTGAAGCATCTCTCGAGCAAGGCCGCGGGGAACATCGTCCTGCAGCATCTCACGAACAATCCGAAGGCAGCGCAGAAGGCGCTTTCGAGGAGCGACTAGATGAGCGTACAGATCGGGACAGCCACGGATTACGCCAACCTGCTGAACATCCTCGACTCGTTTCTGACGTCCACGGGGATGGCGCTCTCGCCTTCTTTTGTCGGCGTGGGGAATGGCACAATCAGCGCGCTCGGCGGATCCGCCGGCGTCGCCGAGGTGATCACGGTTACATTCACGAGCGCAACAGCATTCGGCGTGGTGGGTTCGATCTCCGGGTCCCTGGGAACGGGCACGGTGGGCACGGCGTTCGCGTCAACGAAAGCGAATCTCACGGTCACCGCAGGAACCACGCCATTCGCCGCTGGCGACGCGTTCACGTTCTCCGTCTGTCCACCATGGACCTCGCTCCGGCGCGTAGCCGGTTCGGAGATGATCTGGCAGGCTCCCGGCAACGGCGGACTGGATCAGATCATCGTCGGCGCGAAGGCGTTTTCGAATGTGGGCGCCGACTACTACGACTGGCGGCTCGGGGGATTCAGCGCGTTCAATGCGGGGCAGGCTTTCACCGCGCAAAGCGGCTACGTCGGCGGCGCGGGGCAGGCTCAATCATCCCCGGTGCTCTCGCTGTGGAACTCGACGATCCCCTATTGGATTATCGCGAACGGCCGCCGCGTGATCATCATCGCGAAGATCTCCACGGTATACGTCGCCGCCTATCTCGGATTCATGTCCTCCTACATGGCTCCCGGCGCGTTCCCCTATCCGCTCATCGTGGGAGGAAATCTCGCATTCCTGAACGAACCGGTGGTGACGGACCCCTCGTGGCGCTGGAGCTATGCCGGCGTCGAGATGAGGAACTTCGCGATTCCCTTCGCGAGCTCAATGTCTGGCGACTACCAGAGTTCGCTCCGACTCCGCCTCACATTCGGGACCTGGCGCGGCTTCGACATCTCGAATGCCGAGGCTACTTACGGGCAGTTGTGGCCGAACGCATACGTCGACCCGGCCGCGAACTACGATTGGCGTCCGAATCTCGACGGTACCTACCCTCTTCTCCCCGTCGTCCTGTTTGACGCGACGCCAAACATTTACGGCGAACTCGACGGGGTCTATTCGACTGCGGGATTCTCGCAAGGGTCCGAGAACACGATCACCGTCGGAGGGATCCCGTACCTCGTGGTGCAGAACGTTTTCCGCAATACAAAGGCAGATTTCTTCGCCGTGCGGTTGAGTTAAGGGGAGAGCATGAGCTACCAGACGGGCACGCCAACCTCGCCGGTCAATCTACTGCAGACGCTCGTGACGTGGCTCGTGGGCCTGGGCTGGACCCAGGATCGCAGCGCGGCGGAAGGTGCCGGGTGGACCGCGACGCTCCACCACAACGGGAACTACGTCAATCTCCGCGCGGCGGTCAATGAGGCTAACCTGCCGTGGGTGACGAATTACGGGAGCGCGCACTACGGTCTCCACATGTATCTCGGCACCGGGTTCAACGGGGCGAACCTCTTCAACAATCAGCCAGGCGGTCCCGTCGCCAGCGGAACAGCACAGAATATCGGCGTTGGGATGCAGCTCACGGCCGGTCCTTTCTCGAATTACTATTTTTTCGCGGATGCAACGGCGGACAACATCGTGGTGGTGGTGGAAAAGACCCCTGGTCTTTATGTCCATTTGGGGTGGGGTCTCTCGCTTCAGAAAGCTGGAAGCTATACGGGTGGTGCCTACTTTTTCGGATCTACCTCCAGCTACAACACCAGCTTCACAAGCTCCGGAGTAGGTGTGCCGGGATTTACGACCACGTCGGACTGCCCGTTTCCCAACGTAGATCAACAAGGCGCGGCGTGTGCATTCGTTCGTGCGGACGTTGATTCATGGGTCGGGAAGTGGATCAGCATCTTTCCCTCAACGCAGCCGATATACGGATATACCGGGAAGTCCGGTGACACGTCGATGCGCGGCGCTGGCTTAACGATGAAGGCCAATTTCCCTGTTTACAGTAATGGAGCGAACGCCTCGCAGTTTCAAAACGAGCAGACAAGTCAGCAGGACGGCCGCGCGAACCTGCTCCCGCTTATTTTGTGGGTGCTCCGTGACGGCACCACCACGGGCTTCTCGATGCTCGGCACTCCCCCGAATATCTTTTTCACGAACGGAGTCGGCCACGGTTTTTCGAATGTCGATGAGTATGTGATCGGCTCGACTACCTACAAGATGTTTCCGAATTTCGCTGTCGTGAAGCAATAGAGAGGCTATGGCCAATTTCGCAGGACAACTGAATGCGTTCCCAGGCCGACTCACGCCGGCGAACCTTTCGACCGATATTACTGCCGTCGTGTTCTCTCTCACGCGATCTCTGAGCCGCGAATCGTCTCCCCTTGCCGCGAATAGCAGCGTCCCGCAGCCAGTCATCGCGGTCGCGAATCGCAGTTTCGCCGGTCAGCGCATCCACACATTCGGCGGCCAGCTCTTCAGTAAGATCGTGATCATCCCCACCACGAAGACGCTCGGGTTTGTCCTTACGGCGACGCAGTTCGCGGTCGAGGTCTGGAACACTTTCCGCGACTCCGATCAGACGCTCCAGTCCATCACTGTCACCGGGAGCGGCGGCCTCACGATAGCCGATCCCTATGGCGAGCCGCTCATCTTCGCCGCGCTCGATTCGTATATTTATCAGGTGACCGTGCCGAGCGTCGGTGCCGCGCAAATCTCCCAGGACGTGCTCTTCACTTTTTTGAGCGGGCTGACTGCAGACATGCACGCCACCGGCTCCCGCATCACGCTCTTTTCCGTCGCGCCGGACTGGAACGAGGGGATGGAGGAATCGATCGAGTACCTCACCGAGGTGCTCAGCGCGTACTCCGATAACGAGCAGCGGCGAGGCCTGCGCCAGCTCCCGCGGCGCGCGATGCGCTACCGGGCGCTCACGCTCAACGCGCGCGACGCCGCCGGCATGGAGTCGCTCGTGTGGGGCTGGCAGAACCAGCCATATGGCGTCCCCTGGTGGCCTGACGCGCAGCCTCTGCTCTCGAGCATCGGGGCAGGCACGTTTGTCATCCCCGTCGCCACGGCGGACCGCCTGTTCGCTCCCGGCGGTCTGCTCGCGCTCTGGAAGGACGAATACACGTTCGAAGCGCTCGCCATCGTCAGCGTGGCTGCTCAGTCCGTCACCGTCTCTTCCCCGACGCAGTTCGCCTGGATTGGCGGTGCACAGACGCGTGTCCTGCCAATCCTGCTCTGTCGGATCCCGGCTTCCGTTGACGTCTCGCGGCACAGCAGTGAGATCGACCAGATGGACCTTAGCTTCATCGGCGAAGCGGGACAGCCATCTCCGGCACCCGCGACGACGCTGACCCAATACAAGGGAATCGACGTGCTGGAGATTCCACCGAACTGGGACCAGGCTCCGCTGAAACGCAGCTATAAGCGTTCGTTGGTGACCATCGATCCGAAGGTGGGACCGATTCAGGTGATCGACAAGGGCGGATCGGCGGTGGTAGGCCAGGAGTTCCCCTGGTGGCTCGACACTCACCCGAACGTCACGCTCTTTCGCGCGTTCATCTTCCGTCGCTTTGGGCGGCTGAATCCTTTCTGGATTCCGACGTGGGACCAGGACCTGGTGCTCTTTACGGATGTGGGGGCGGCGGATCCTTCAATCCGGATCAAGTCGGAGTTTTACACCCGGTTCTTCTTCCCGTCGCCGGCGCGCCGGTTCATCGCGTTCATCCCCACCAACAGTTCCGGGAACGTCTACGTGAAAATCACGGGCGCGGTGGACAACGGTGATGGCACCGAGACGCTTACTCTCGAAGCGCCGACGGGGAAGGCGTTCCCGGCCGCCAGCACGTTGGTTTCGTTTCTCACGCTCACGCGGCTTGCGTCTGATTCCGTATCCATCAAATGGGACAGCTCGGAGCATGCCGAGTCGCTGCTCTCGCTGCAGGAAGTCCCCAGGGAGACCCCGTGAGTTTCGACGCGCTAGAACAATCCGGCTACGGCTCGCAGCCATACGAGCTCTACCTCTTCCAGACCGCCGGGGTTACTTACGCGTTGACGAGCGCCGAGAACCCGATCACCTATCTCGGCCAGATTTACACGCCGGCGACGATCACGCGCACAGAGGCGGAGCATTCGAACGAGGTAGTGTCGGGCCAGATCAAGATTTACATTCCGAGGGATCACGCGCTCGCGCAGAGCCTCATCCCATACCTGCCGTCGGCGCCCATCGCCGTCACCGTCTACGGCTCCCACTATTCGGACACCGAGACCGTGGTGCTCTTCACCGGCGCCATCGCATCGGCTCGTTTCACTGACCAGTGCGAACTCCTCTGCAATTCCGCGACGTACTTGCTGCAGCGCAAGATCCCGCAGCAGCTCTATCAATCTCCCTGCTCTCACATTTTTGGCGACTCGAATTGCGGCGCGAATCTTGCGGCACATACCTACCCCGGAGTCATCACCGCGATTGATTCGACGGGGACAGTTCTAACGATCCCCGCGTTCGCATCGCTCCCGGACACGCTGAAGGCGGGATATCTGAAGCGAGGGAACGACTATCGCATGGTGGTGGGCCATTCCGGATCCACGGTGACGCTGATTTCGGCGATCCCCGGACTGGCAGTGGGCGCGGCGGTGAGTGGGACGGCGGGCTGCGCTTTGGACTTTTCGACGTGCGCTCATTACGGGCGGACGCAGAGTTTTCTCGGGTTCGACTTGATTCCAACGGTGAACCCATTCGACGGAAGCGCGAGCATCGGTTAGCTCGCGGGATGTGAGGTGACGTCTTCTTCTGGCTACTACTACTGCTTTTCGTAGCGACGACCGTGGTGGGCGCTCTGCTCGCCCCGCATCCCCGTGGGCCGCAGCCGTCCGCGCTCGGGGACTTCTCCGTCCCGACAGCGCAAGAGGGCCGCGCGATCCCCGTGGTGTTCGGCACATGCATGATCAAAGGCGGTAACACCGTCTGGTGGGGCGACCTGAAATCGAGACCAATCAAACAGGGCGGCGGGATTCTTTCCCTCGGCCGGACTCAGACGATTGGCTACCAATACTATCTCGGCTGTCAGTTCATGCTTTGCCACGGTTCGCCCGATCTGAAGCTCATCGACATTCAGGCCGATGTGAAGCACGTCCCGTACACGACGACGGTAATCAACAATGGGAACGGGACCGAGAACTACCTCCAGCTCTCTGTCAATGCGCCGAAGCTCTTCGGCGGGACGATTCCTGGTGGTGGTGGCGGACTCGCCGGCATCATCAATTTTTACCGCGGTCTCGACACACAGCAGCCGGACGACTATTTGAGCCAGAAGCAGGGCCGCATCGTCCTGAACCAGGCCGGCATCGGATACACATTCAGCGGCGTGGGGAATGGAACGATCACCGCGGAGTCCGCCGGCAGCGCGTCGCTCGCGGAAACGATAACGGTCACTGCCATCGGGATCGACAGCAACATCGCCCATTCCACCTACCAGAAGATGAAATTTAGCGTGGTGGGATCGCTCTCCGGCTCGCTCTCCAATAGTGCGCCGAATGCGGAGGGCTCCACGGCATGCTGGGCGGACCAGGCGTTCTCTAACCCGCGAATTAACTTCACGATCCAGACTGGGTCCACGCAATTCGCGAACGGTGACGTGTTCACCATCACGACGCAGCACGCGAGTATCGCGCCGGCGTATCCGCGGAAATGCTACGCGGCGTTCAAACAGCTTTACGTTGGAACGTCCAACTATCTGAAGCCGGTCACGTTCGTGGTGCAGCGGTGTCCCGATCCTCTCGCGCAGGGCGCGGCCATGGCCAACATCAGCGGGGACGCGAACCCGGCACTCGCGGTGTACGAACTTCTCACCAATCCGGATTACGGTTTGGGACTTCCAGTGGCGACGATGAACGCGACCAGTTTCATGTCCGCAGCGTCCGCCCTGGCGACCGAGGGTCTCGGCATTTCCATGCAGTTCGATACGCAGGCGACGGCCGACCAGCTCATCGGAGAAATTCTCCGGCATTGCGACGGCTTGCTCTACACCGACCCGGCGACGGGCCAGTGGACCATCGTTCTCGCACGCGGAGGGTACAATCCCGCGACGCTCCCGGTCCTTACAGTCGACAACGTCCTCGCCACGCCGGACTTCTCCCGCGGCTCGTGGAGCGAAACGACGAACCTGGTCGGGATCCGCTTCACGTCCCGCGTGAACAATTACAACGACCGCCTGGTGAAAGCCTACGATCCTGCGAATATCTCCGTCACCGGGGAGGTCCGTCCGCAGACCATCGATTTCAAAGGAATCAGTTCAGAGACGGCGGCGGCGCTCGTGGCGATCCGCGTCCTGAAAACGCTCACCTATCCCCTGTCGAAGATTAAGCTCGTGGCGAATCGCGCCGCATGGCAGTTCCGTCCTGGAGGCCTGTTCCGCTTTACATGGGTCCCGCTTGGCATCGTGAACCAGGTGTTTCGGATCACGCGCATCGGCTACGGCGAACTGACCGACGGGAAAATCAGCATCGACGCCGTCGAGGATATCTTCGGAATTAACAGCGTGGCCTTCGTCGCGCCGCCATCCTCGGGATGGGTGAATCCGCTTGGCGCCGCCACACCGTGCTCCGCGCAGCAGCTCGTGGAACTTCCCTACTTGCTGCAGCAGCGCGAGTCGCTCCCGCTCGGCATCTACGCGCTCGCGATGGCCGGGCGCGATCCGGTCGTGAACGAGCAATCCTTTGAGATTTGGCTCAATCCTGGCAGCGGCTTCGCCGACTCCGGGATTACGTCGGGTTTCTGTCCCGTCGGCGTTCTCAATGCCGCGTATCCATCCGGTCTTACCGCGTTCGATCCCACTGGGTTCGTTCTCGCTTCAGCCGGCGGCGTCGACCTCGACCAGCTCACGGCCGCGTCCCCCACCGATTTCGCGGATGGCGTCACTCTCTGCATGATCGACAACGAAATCATGGCGTGGACCACGCCGACGCTGAATGCGGACGGCACCTACACCATCGCCGGCATCGCGCGCGGTCTACTCGACACGGTCCCTGCAGCTCATGCGGCCGGCGCGAAGGTGTTCTTCTTTTCGCTCGGAGCGAACGTAACGCAGCCGACGCCGTATGCGTCCGATCTCACCGTGACAGCGCGCTTCACTCCAAACTCAGCCATCGACCAATTGGCGATCGCCGCGGCGTCGGACGTGACGCTCACCACGCGCTCGCGATACGCGCGGCCGTATCCACCGGGGAATGTCCGCGTGAATGGGCGCGCCTACGGAGTCCGGCCGGCGACGACCGCTGGCGATCTCACAGTCACATGGAATTCGCGGAACCGGCTCACGCAAGCTCTCACTGTTCAGCAGGACGCCGGGGAGATCGCCGGGGAAACCGGCCAGTCTTTTCAGGTCCAGATAAAAATCGCCGGGGTCGCCGTTGGCGCTCCGATCAACGTCGGCACGTCTGAGACATTCACCTACACGGCCGCGCAGCGTGGCATCGACGATCCCGACTATACGAAGCTCACCACGATCGAGATTTCATCCGTGGCGGGAGGGCTCGCCAGCTACTTCCCGCAGGTTGTGTCGACGCTCATGTTTGGCACCGCTACGACTCTACCGTCGCCGGGGCGCTACGAATATTCGCGGGTCAATGTCGGAGGTCTCTTCCTGTGAGTTGTACATTCGTTCAGTCGAAGAGCAATGTGTCGCGCTCCGGCGCATCGGTCTCCGCGACATTCGCTTCGAACATCGCCGCGGGGCACGGATTGCTGGCCGCGGTGACGTGGATCGACCCGAACAACAATGCCGCCGCGTATCCGGCAATCACCGTCTCGGATACGGCTCACGGCGCATGGAGTCCGAAGCGCTCATCGGCCATGCCACTCGGCGGCGACATCCTCACGAAGGTGTTTTTCATTCCATATTCGAAGGTGGGACCGAATGGCGCGGTTGTCGCGACAGCGACGTCTCCGGGCCTCATGTTCATTTCGATCCACGAAGTGGCACCAGACGCTGGCCAGATCTTCCAGTACGACACCGACGGCGCCAACTCTGGTATCGGATGGGATTCGCAGTTTTCCTTTCCGCTCGGGACACTTATCCAGAGCTTCCCGAATCCATCCTTCAACGACGACGCATACATTTTTCTCGTGTTCGCGACTCGCACCGGGAATATCAACCCTACCGTGTCCGGCATGACCGCGCGAGAATACCAGACCAACGCCACGCCGATTGGGAGCATCGGCGGCGGCATTCTCGGCTCGCAGGCGACGTTCGATGCGGCCTACAACCCATATGGGGCGGCAATCAGTGAAAACCCCGCGTGGAGCTATCCCTCTTCCATCGTGAACGCCATCCTGGTGAGCATTGCGTCGACTCCGGCGGTCGCGTCGCCGCCGACCAGCGATCACGGGACGGGCGAATACAACGCGCACCAGACCGTCACGCTCTCGCAGGCGCAGGGTCTGGAGATTCACTACACGACGGACGGTACGACGCCGACCTCGAGCTCCACTCTTTACACTGCGCCGTTCGCTGTGAACGTCCCGACGACCGTTAAGGCGATTGCGGTGCAGGGTTCGACTGCCGGCTGGCCGGTGGGCTTTTGGGCGAACAGCAGCGTCGCCTCCTGGACTCTGGATATTTTCACCGGGACCTGCCTGAACCCTTCGAACGTCATCGACGGCGACGACACGACTTTCGCGACGCTCACCTCCTCCGGTTCGCCGGGGGACATAGTCGCCGTGAAAGCCGATCTGATGAACGGCACGACCGGCGGTCCGGGTCATCTCAAAGTCGATTTCGAAGTCACGCAGAACGACCTCGTGGCCCCGTCGCAAACCCTCCCCGCGTGGAAGGTGAGCGTGTTCATCGGAGGGACGGAGACCGTGCTCGCTTCAGCGATACCAGGCGCGGGAATCGTGGCGAGGAACACTGTTTCGCTGGCAGTCGCAGCGGGCGTGTCGGCGCCGACGCTCGCGGCGAAAATCTCGGCGATCTGTCAGATTCCGGGAAGCACTGGCGGTGTGCAAATGAAAGTCTACGCAGCGTATCTGCAGGAACCTTAAATGGGAGGGCGGTAGCGGCATGACCGAATTGAACCTCGACAGTTTCATGACGCGCGCGGAGTCCGAGACCTGTTTCGAATCTCTCCGCCGCGAATTGTCCGGTTACGCGAAGGGAAGCGCCGAACTTCGAACAGAGCTAAATACGAAGCTGGATGAGATTCTCCGCACGAAGACGGAGGACGCAAGAGCAATGGGCCAACTACAGGAGCAGGTGCGAAGGCTCTCTGAAGACGTGAAAAGGCAGGGCGACGAAATCGCGGAGATTCGGCGACAGCAGGAGGAGCCGAAGGACGCCATACTCCGTTGGATCTTCGACCTCTGCAAGCTCCTTATCGCTGCCCTGATCGGCTATGCGCTTTCGAAGCTAGGAGGTAAACACCCATGAACTTCCCACTGTCACCCGAACTCATCGCCGCGATCCTCGGACCTTATGGTCCGGTCCAAAACGTCCGCGCGAACTGGCCCCTCGTGGAGGCGGCGCTCGACCGCCGCGGCGATTATTCTCCGCTATCCGCCGTCGCCGCGATCTCGACCATCGCGGTCGAGACTGGGACGTTCTGCCCGATCAAGGAGCGCGGCGGTCCGACCTACCTCACCAACCTGTACGAGAACAGGAAGGACCTCGGGAACACGGATCCGGGCGACGGCGCGAAGTTCCGGGGCCGCGGATTCATTCAGATCACCGGCCGGGGGAACTACGAGCACTTCGGTTCGGAAATCGGCCAGGACCTCACGGCAAATCCCGACCTGGCGCTCGACCCCTCAGTCGCGGCGGACATCCTCGCGCTCTACTTCAACGAGCGCCACATCGCGTATTACGCGGATCAGCAGAATTGGGAGATGGTGCGACGCAGAGTGAACGGTGGTCTCACCGGATGGCCGCGTTTCATCGACGCCGTCACGAAGCTCGTTACCGCTCTCAACAATCCCCCGCCGCCGGCGGGAACTTCACTGGAGGTCTCTTGAACATCAACTCAGTAGAGCAGTCCCTGGCCAAATACCACTTGCTGCACTTTGTGATTGGGGCGATCTTCGCCGCAGTGTTTCTCGCGATCCCGAAAATCATCGCCGTGTCGCTTTGCGTGTTCCTCCTGGCGCTCATTCTCCCTGCGGTGATCCTTCCCGACTTCACACAGAACAAGTGGTTTGACCGCATCGCGGTCGTGCTGGGCGCCATCGCTGTCGGCGTGCTCTTTCACTTTCTCCACAAACTCTGAGGTGCTGACATGGATTGGCTCCAAAAGATCGCGCAGAAGGTCCTCTCGATTACTCAAGGGAGGACCACTGCGTTCTTCATCGCTTTCTTTGTGTCCGGGCACGTAATGGCTCTACTCGGAAAACTGACGCCGACCTACATCGGATTCATGGGAACGCTCGGCAGCCTCGTGCTCGGCCATTCGATCAAAGAGGATGTGATGGCGGGACGCAGCTATCCGCCACCGGAGGGACAACGCTGATGTGGACATTGCTCGCGATCCCGTGGGTTCGCAAACTCGGCGAGGTGCTCCTGCTGCTGGCCGCGCTCGCCGCCGTGGTGAATTGGATTTACCGTGCTGGGCACACGGCTGGGGTCCAGGAGGAAACTGGAAAACAGACGGAAGCGAACCACGCCCAGTTCGAACAGATCCGCACGCAATTCCAGCAGCAACTCGACGCCGGTCGAGCTCGTGAGGAGCAACTCTCACAGATGGCGACGAAGTTCGCGGACCTCGCGGCCGCAGCCGCCACGCGCATTCAGACGGTGCAGGCTCAATCTGTAGCAGATGCGAGCAGGGTGCAGGCGCTCCCCGACTCCGCAGTGAAGGCCGACATCGAGGTCAAGCTCGGAGGGCCACTCGAAAATCCCGCCGTTCTCCGCAAGGCCGACGGGATCATCACGGACTATCCCCACAAGGTGGACGAGGCGAAGGCCGAAGCGGACCAGGTGGCGGCTATGAAGTCGAGCCTCGACACCGCCAACTCGCAAACGGCGAACGCGGCACACGAACGGGACGCGGCGATCTCCGCGTTTAATCAGGTGCTCCCGCTGTACACGCAGGCCTACAACGCAGCCATCGAGGGACACCGGCACTGGTATTGTCTGTGGCTCTGCAAGCCAAAGAGGACCATGAACCTGCCCGAGCCGGCGTCCTTTTCGATCCCGAAGCATTAGGGATTTTTATACGCTAGAATGGCGCTAACCAGGTCGGGTTCCGCGTAACTCTCCGGAAGCCAGAAGTGAGAATCAATGGGGTCCAAAATCCGCACGCGCATCTTAACGACGGCGACGCAGTGCTTCGCTGAACATGGGTTCCACGGCTGCTCGACGAAGGAGATCGCTGCGAGGGCTGATGTCACCGAGGGCTCGCTCTTCCGCCTGTTCGAGTCGAAGGAGAAACTATTCGGTGAAGCGCTTGGTCTCGCCATCACCAGGCTTCTCCCCCACAGTGAGTTAACGAAGCGCCTCGCGCATCCAGACTTTAACGCCGCGATCCTTGATGCATGCACTGCGATGTACTTGAAGGCCCCACGGCAGGCTATTCGGATCACGGCCTATGCGTACCTGGAAGAGAAGGGCAATCTGGTCGACAGGCTCCGACCACACTTAGCCGCTCGCGTCTCCGCCATCTCATCGAGGATTCGGGTCGCTATCAAAGCGGAGCAGGTTCGCAGGAGCACAAATCCGAAGGAGGCGGCGCGCAGACTCTTGCGTAATATCCTCGTCGTGCGTCTCCAGTCGCTCGTGATCGAACATGCCAGCAAGAAAGCCGCCGTGGAAGCTGCTGTGCAAAGCTGGCTCAGCGACATCGCGGGATAATCCATCGTAGCAACCACTCCGAAAAAAGAGCGCCCGCTCTCTTGACTTCCACGTTACCGTTCGCTAAAGTCCACGACGCTTTATTTAATACCAGTACGGCAAGGTGGACCCACGGGCAGCGTTGTCCCCAGCCCTGCGGCTTCTACTTTCCAGATCAGCCTTGTGGGGGAAGTGGTGGAATCATCCGGCTTCGTTGACGCAATTATCGAATTAGGAAATCAGAGGCGGCAAATTCTAGTGCGAATGAAGGAAGCGGTCGAACAAAACGATTTGGAAACGGTGTTGCAGTGTGCGAAGCAGCTCGTCGGTCACAATGAGCGCGAGCGCGCGGAGGCGACCTGTGAACAAAAGAGTAATTGAACTGATTCGTGTATCGACCGAGGGTCAGGCGAACGACGACCGCGCGAGCATTCCCGCGCAGCGTGCAATCAATCGGCGCACCGCCGAAACCTACGGTCTAGACATCGTGAAGACGATTGAACTCGTGAACGTGTCAGGCGCGGCCGTGCTCCGAACGCCGGAAATGCAGACGCTCCTAAAGCTCATCGAAAGTCCCGATGTCGCCGGCGTCGTGGTACGCGAGTTCTCCCGCGTCATGCGTCCCGACAATTTTGGAGATTACGTTCTCTTCCAAGCGTTCCAGGACACGGGCACCGTTCTCTATCTTCCCGACGGTCCGCTCGATCTGAACAGCAAAACAGGAAAACTCGTTGCGGGTCTCCGCGCGATCATCGCTGGAAACGAACTCGCAGAAATTCGGGAACGCGTATGGGCGGCAAAGGAAGAGAAGCGGCGATCCGGCAAGCTCGCACAAAGCGCCGTGGTGCTCCCGTTCGGCGTCGGCTATGAGGAGCAGCGTGGTTTCTTTTATCAGCAGGAGGCGGACCGCATCCGCGAAGCGTTTCGCATGTTCCTCTCCGGGGAGCACAGCTATGTGAAGCTCGCAGAAATGGTAGGGGTCACTCCGCGCGGGATGCATCTCATCATGCGGAATCCGATCTGGACCGGATGGCGGGTCATCGACAAAAAGAGGGACGCCGCGTCGTCAGCTCGCGGCTTCTCCGCGGGTGGGCGCCAGGGCGACCGACCGAAGGTGAAGCGAGCCCCTGACGAAATCATCCGCGTGAAGGTCATCGACGCGCCGCTGATTTCCGAAGACGAGTTCCGCAAGGTCCAGCAGATCATGGATACGAAGTCGCGACTTCATTGGCGCTCGCGTCCCGAGACGCGGCACTCGTTCACCTACAGCGGCTTCCTGATTTGTTCAGACTGTCAGTCGCTGGTCTATGGGAAATTCAGCCGCCGGCACTACTACATTTGCAAGACGCGCGTTGTGCCGGCGCGCTCCGGCTCCCGGTGTTGCTCGGTCACCATGCAGAGGGATCGGCTCGAATCCCATCTCGACGGTATCTTCGGCGAGCAATTGACCAGTAGAGATTTCCTCAGCAGGCTTGTTTCGGAATTAGAGAATAAGTATGATTCAAACGCAATCCGGTGTAGGATTGCACGCCTAGAAGGTGAGGTCGGGAGGCTCCGCCAGAAACGCGGCCGGGTCCTCGACACATTTTTCGAGGGAGTTCTCACTCGGGAGGAGCGGGACGTTAGGCTCGCTTCCCTCGATAAGCAGATGAAAGTCGCGGAAGAAAATCTGATGCGTGAGACACCGATGCCGATGCTCTCGGCTCGGGAAATGGCATCAGCGTTCTCGCCGCTGTTCGATTGGCCAGTGCTCGAGCGCGAGAGTAAGCGGAAGATCCTCGCGGCGACCGTGCCTGAAATCCACGTGAGCAACTACGTGGTTTCTGGCATCGCCGTGGCGATCCCCGGAAGCAGCGATAACGAAACCCGCACGGGCACGGGTTCATCGCCGCAGCCAACATGAAGCGCGAAGGAAACGTCACGGAAATGGCCGCCCTCGCAATGGTCACGCTGCCGTCTTCCAGCGGCTGCCGCATCACTTCCAGCACATTCCGCTGAAACTCCGGCAGCTCATCCAGAAAAAGCACGCCATTGTGCCCCAGTGACACCTCGCCCGGCCGCGGCACTGCGCCTCCTCCAATCAGCCCGGCGTCGCTGATCGTATGGTGCGGCGACCGGAACGGCCGCGTTCCCAGCAGCCCCGTCGCATTTTCAAGAATGCCGGCCACACTGTGAATCCGCGTCGTCTCGATGGCCTCGTCAAGCGACATGGAAGGCAGAATCGTCGGAATCCGTTTGGCCAGCATCGTCTTCCCCGCGCCCGGCGGCCCGAGAAAAAGAATGTTGTGGCCGCCCGCGCACGCAACTTCCAGCGCGCGTTTCGCGGCTTGCTGCCCGTGAACGTCCCTCAAATCCACGCTGTATTGCGCGGAATCCCTCAGCATCTGCTGGGCGTCCACACGGACACACTGGAACGACTCGGGTGAATTGATCAGGTCCACCGCCTGCGGCAGCGATTTCAGCGCATAGACCTCAATGCCATCGACAACCGCCGCCTCCCGCGCGTTTGTTTCGGGCACCGCAACAGCCTTGATGCCATTGTCGCGCGCGGCGATGGCCGCGGAAAGCGCGCCCCGGATTGGGCGCACGCTGCCATCCAGCGAAAGTTCTCCAAGAAACATCATCCGGTCCAGCGCCTTGCCGAAGAACTGCCCCTGGCACCCCGCCAGCCCCAGCGCCATCGGCAGGTCAAACGCGGAGCCTTCTTTGCGCAGGTCGGCCGGCGCAAGGTTGATGGTCACTCCCTGTCCGTACGGAAAGTCAATTCCGCAATTCTTCAGCGCCGATTGCACTCGCTGACGGCTCTCTTTCACCGCATTGTCCGGCAATCCCACCACATTGAAATCCTGGATTCGGCCCACACCAACATCCACTTCTACTAATACCAGGTGTGCATCAATCCCATAAACCAAAGCGCTAAGGGTTTTGAAGAGCATAGGGGAAGGAGGATCGACCCGAGAGGAGGATATATTAGTTTGCTACTATACGCCAGCGATAAGAGAGCCACCGCGGTTGCGAGTCGTGCTGGCCCGTCACCGGAACGCCAGCGAGCAAGCGTTCTGTTTTTGCACAACCTGCTCCACGCTTTCTTTACTCCCTGGCCTTCCAAACGTATAGTGGATGCACAGCTTGCAACTCATCTCTTTTCCTGTGAGGTTGGCCGATGACAGGCATAGTCATTCTCGTCGTCCTCGTCTTGCTGGTGCTCTTCGGCATCGGCATGTACAACAGCCTGGTGCGCCTGAAGGTCCAGTGCGATAACGCCTGGGCGGACATAGACGTGCAACTCAAGCGCCGCTACGACCTGATCCCAAACCTCGTGGAAACCGTCAAGGGCTACGCCGGCCACGAAAAGGGCACGCTCGAAGCCGTAATCAACGCGCGCAATCGCGCCATGAGCGCCACCGGCCCCGCCGACAAGGCCCAGGCCGAAAACATGCTCTCCGGCGCCCTGAAAAGCCTCTTCGCTCTTTCCGAAGCCTATCCCCAACTGCGCGCTATCGAGAGCTTCACTTCCCTCCAGAATTCCCTCACTCAAATTGAAGACACCGTCCAGAACGCCCGCCGCTATTACAACGCCGTGGTCCGCGATCTGAACACGAAAATCCTCCAATTCCCCACCAACATCTTCGCCGGGATGCTCGGCTTCAAACAGCGCGAATTCTTCGAAGTCACCTCGGCAGCGGAGCGCGAAGCCCCCAAGGTCAGCTTCAGTACGCCCGGCGCGCCAACAGCCTAATTTTCCTTACTCGCACACCCCATGATCGTGCGCCCCACATTCACCCGCCGGCTCTCCCTGCTCATGGGCGTTTTTTCGTTATTACTGGCGCTAGCCGCGCCGGCCTCCGCAAAAGAACGCCACCTCAAAAAGTTCTACTCCGAGATCGCGGTCCTTCCCAACGGCTCCGTTGACGTCACCGAAAACATCACCTTCCAATTCGTCGGCGGTCCCTGGCACGGCATCAACCGGTATATCCCCGTCGAATACTCCGGCCCCCGCGGCTTGAACTACACGCTTTTCCTCGACGTCAAAGGCGTCACCGACGACACCGGCGTCAAGCTACGCTATGAAACCAGCCATGAGCGCCAGTACCTAAACCTCAAAATCTATATTCCAAACGCCGACGACAGCACCCACACCATTTCCATCAACTACACCGTTTCCGACGCTCTCAAATTCTTCGACGATCACGACGAATTCTACTGGAACGTCACCGGCGACGAGTGGAGCATTCCCATTGAATCCGCGGGCGCCCACATCGTCTTCCCCGAAGGGGCCTCCAATCTCCGTGCCAAAGCCTTCACCGGAGCCTACCGCTCAACCGGCCGCGACGCCGTCATCGAGATCTCCGGCTCCGGCGTGGATGTGCAAACCCGCGCCCCCTTGCCGATGCATGAAGGCCTCACGGTCGCCGTCGCCTTCGACAAAGGCGTCGTCCGCGAACCCACCACCCTTTCCCGTTTGTCCCTCTACCTGCGCAGCAACTGGCCGCTGTTTATCCCGATCGTCGCCTTCTTCGTAATGTTTTGGTGGTGGTGGACCCGCGGCCGCGATCCGCGCCTCCGCCCCATCGCCGCGCAATATCAGCCGCCCGACAATCTGACCCCCGGCGAAGTGGGCACGCTAATCGACAATTCCGTGGACATGCGCGACATCACCGCCTCCATCGTCGACCTCGCCGTCCGCGGCTATCTCGTCATCGAGGAAAAACAGAAAGATCAGCTCCTCGGCCTCACTCACACAAAGGATTACGTCTTCCATCTCAAAAAATCGCGTGCCGAGTGGAATTCCCTGAAGCCCCACGAGCAGGAACTTCTCGACGGAATCTTCAGCGCCGGAAACGCCGGTGACGCCGTTCCTCTCGATGCTCTGCACAACACCTTCTACGCGAATATTCCCGGCATCAGGAATCAGATCTTCGCTTCTCTCATGGGCAACTCTTACTACACGCACCGCCCCGACACCGTGCGCGCCGCCTACGTCGGCTTTGGCGTTGTCATGGGCGTCATTCTGATTGGTGGCGGTGTCTGGCTTTCCAATCATTCCGGCATGGCCCCGCTTCCCTTCATCGTAGCCGGACTCCTCACCGGCGCGATCGTCTGCGGCTTCGGCTGGTTCATGCCCGCGCGCACTCAGGCCGGCGCACGCGCCCTCGAAGGCGTCCTGGGTTTCGAAGATTTCCTCGCTCACGTCGAGTCCGACCGCTTCAACCGCACGATCAAAACACCGGAAATGTTCGAAAAGTTTCTGCCCTTCGCCATGGCCCTCGGCGTAGAAAAAAACTGGAGCAAGGCCTTTCAGGGAATCTACACCCAGCCGCCGCAATGGTATCAGGGCAGCTACGGCCCGGGCTTTTATCCCTACATGTTCGCCACTGACCTGAATTCCATGTCTTCGATGGCGGGCGACGTCATGACCTCCGCGCCCCGCAGCGCCGAAGGCTCCGCCTTCGGCGGTGACGGCGGCGGTGGTGGCGGGTCCGAGGGTGGCGGCTTCGGCGGCGGTGGCGGCGACGCCTTCTAGCCGGCACTTCTCACAAATAAACGCCAAATTTTTGAACCCGAGATAAATGTTAACGTTGTCATCCTGAGCCTATCCGATAAGGATAGGCGAAGGACCTCAACGTCAAAAAACTAGCATTAACCGTAGATTTACGAGCCCCGGGACGCGAGCAACTCCTTACAATTGCGGCTTCATCGCCACGCCATACGATTCCAGCACGTCTTGCAGCCGCACCACTCCCACCAGTTGATGAATATTCGCCCGGCTCACCACCGGCAATACATCCACGCGAAACGCTCCCATGCGGTCTAGAACATCGTCGAACGAATGATCGGCATGCACGTGCGGAAACTCTCCCGCCTTTAACGACGTGCTCACAGGCGCGTCCAGATTCCCCCTACTCGCCGCGCTCTCCAACTGCTCTCGCGTCAGCAGTCCGAGCACTCCCCGCGAATCCGAAACAATCCAGGTGCGCAGCGGCGCCTCCCGCGCCAGCTCCACCGCCCGCTGCACCGTTTCTCCCGCGCTCAAAACTTGCCCGGCCGGCTGCAAAATCTGATTCACCTGCCGCCGGGCTTGCTGCCTGCTCCCGAACTTTGGCAGGTGAATTCCGTCCTGCTCCGCAAGCACTTCGTAGATCGGCTCTTTCTGCAGCCGCGAGGCAATGAAATAGCTCACCAGGTTCGAAATCATCAGCGGCACAATCACCGCGTAATCCCGCGTAATTTCAAAAATCATCACCACCGACGTCATCGGCGCGCGAATGATTCCCGCAAACGCCGTCCCCATCCCCACCAGCGCGTAAGCCCCCGGCGCAGCCACATGGCCCGGGAAAAAATGTTGCGCTACGCTTCCGATTGCTCCGCCCAGCATCGCTCCCAGAAACAGACTCGGCCCGAAAATCCCTCCGGCATTCCCCGAAGCGTAGCTAACCACAGTCGCCACCAACTTCAACACCAGCAGTGTCAGCATCAATTTCAATGTCAGGCTGTCGTTCAGCGCATCGCCCACATACTGATAGCCCACGCCCATCACCGCGGGCACAAACCAGCCCATCACTCCCACAACCAGCCCGCCCGCCACCGGTTGAAACCAAACTGTCTTCGCCGACTGCCGTTTGAACCAGACTCGCATTCGCAGCAGCAATTGCGTGAACGCCGCGGAAACCACGCCCCCCGCAATTCCAAGAATTCCGTACGCAATCAGCTCCCACGAACTCACCAGCTGATACTGCGGCACCTGAAACAGCGGCTCGTTGCCCAGCAACAACCGCAAAACGCCCCAGCTCGTAGCGGAAGCAAGCACCACAGATCCAAGCACCGGCGCGTGCAAATCCCCGACAACTTCCTCCATCGCAAACAGCACCGCCGCCAGCGGCGTATTAAACGCCGCCGCCACCGCAGCCGCGGCCCCAATCGGCAGCAGCGACTTCACTCTCTCCGGCCGCAGCCCCAGCGCCCGCCCCAGCACCGAAGCAATCCCGGCCCCGACCTGGACCGCAGGCCCTTCCCGGCCCAGCGGGATTCCACTGGCAAGCGTCACCGAAGTGCAGAAAAACTTTCCCAGCACCGTCGAAAAACTGATGAACCCCCCGCGCGCGTAAAGCGCCGCCTTGGTCTGCGGTACTCCGCTGCCCCGCGCATCCGGAAAATATTTGTACAGCAGGTAACCCATCACCAGCGAACCGGCGACGGGAACCAGAAATCTCCGCCACGCCGCCGCATCCGGCGGATAAAGCCGGGCGCCAAAGCGTCCGGTGATCTCGATGAACGCCACAACGATCAGTCCAACCAGAGCGCCAATCAGCAGCGTAAGCACAAGGAACACCTGCTCCTCGCGGTCGGTCACAAACGATTTCCATGAGGCAAGGGGAATGTTCCACCAGCTTGCATGGCGCGGCAGCCGGCCCGGCTTCAGCGGCGTTCCCGTTGAATTTTCTTCCTGGGTCAAGGAATCATCCTCTGCGGCGCAACGAACTGGATTTCGCCGTGTCTATTTCCGCTTTTTCTTTTGCGCAACGATCGGCCGCGACTCCAGCAGCTTCCCGATAGACTCAACCAGAGCGTGGCCATGGGATCTCAATTCCACAATCCGCTGGGCCACCACTTTCTCAAGTAACTTCTCGCCCCGCGGCTGCAGCGACACCAGCACCTGTCGCCGGTCTTCCCTGCCCCGCGTTCGCTTCACAAAGCCGTGCGCTTCCATGCGGTCGATCAGCTCAACAGTGCTGTGGTGGCGCAGGGCAAGGCGCTCTGCGATTGTCAGGATACTGGCTTCCTGCCCCGGCTCAAGTCCCCGGAGGGCCAACAGCAAAAGGTATTGCTGCGGCTCAAGCCCCGCCAGGCGCGCAGTCGCGTCGCCCTCCTGCAGGAAGCGCCGGATAAGGTATCGAAGCTGCGACAGCGCGTGGTATTCCCCGTCGGTAATCCGTGCGGCCATAACTGAAGTCTATCGTATCACGATACATCTCGCCAGCCGCGTCCAACCCGGTATGCAATCCGCCACCTGCGCCCCAAACTTTCGTTTTTTCGCGGCTTAGGATTCCTCTCCCACTCACACACACCACTAACTTGTCATCCTGAGGGACGCGTCGTTTGCGTCCCGAAGGACCTCAACGTATCCCGCAAGCACAACTCAATGTTTGAGATTCACACCGGACTACACGCTGGCTGGGGTGGACTCTCCCTTCACAGGCTTTTCCGAAACGCCTTCTGCGTCTTGCAATGCTCGTACCCGTTCCGCAAATAAAACCCGTGCGCCCGCTCCCGCAACACATTTGACCTCACCGACATGCTCCTGCACCGCCTCCCGCGAGCCCACCTCTCCGCCGTCGCCAGCAACACCGCCCCCGCGCCCTGGCTACGCTCCGTTTCATCTACAACCAACCCATTCACCTCCGCCCGGCGCTCCACCTCCAGCAGTGGCGTAGTGCTGACGTGAATCCACCCAACCAATCCGCCTTCCCGCGACTCAGCAACGAAACATGCCCCATCCTTATCTTTAAGCACGTTTCTGAGACGCGCCTTCATCTCCTTCGCGGACGTCGGATACCCAAGCTGCCCGGAAAGCTCCGCAATCCTCGTAGCATCGGTGGAACGCACGCGTCGGACGTCAGCATTATTCTGCGGCGGCGCCATTCTTTCGCTCCTTCCCGCGCAGCCGTACCTGCACGGCTTCGCTTTGCAATTCGCGCAAGGCGTCCGCTGCGATCCACCGGGCCGCGCGCGATTCTTTTTTCAGGATCCGCCGCGCCGTGGCAATGGCCGCGCGATTCAATCTCGGGTTGCGCTTTCCTATGTTCCGAAGCGCCCAATTGACAGCCTTCTTCACGAAATTCCGCTCGTCGTCGGCTTCGCGTCCAATCACCTTCAAAAAACTGAGATACTTGGCATCCCGCGCGGATTTGTCTCGATATGCAAGATACGCTGCTAACGCGAATCCGCCGCGCTTCTGAAACTCATCCTTGCGCTTTGCCCACTCAAACGCTTTCGCCCAAGCGGGCCGAGCGAATACGAACAGGTGGCAGCACGTTCCGTCACAACTGTCCCAATTGTCAAAATCACGCACCCACAACTCCATCTGCGAAGCCGTAACCTGGCCTGGCTCGCTGATCAACCCCGCCAGAATCTTCGCATCCTGAATCCCGGTAGACCACAGCGCCAGCCCCAGGGCGTGGTTCTTCCCAATCTTCCTGGCTAAAGCGTCGAGTTTTGGTTTGGAAACACCAAAGACCTTGGCGGCGCGGATTCCATAGCGCGCCATTCCTTCCACGTTGCGCCTGCTGCCGAGCCGCCGCAGCTCACCCACGACGCGTCCGACGCTCCAGTCCGCCCCCGTAGTCCGCGCCGCCGGCTCGCTAAAACGTTTTGTCCGAATCGATGAGAATCGTGACCGGGCCTTCATTGACCAGCTCCACGGACATCATGGCCTGAAAAATCCCGTTGCCCACGAAAATACCCAGCCTGCGAAGCGCTTCCGAAAACTCTTCGTAAAGCGTCTTTGCCAACTCCGGCGGCGCAGCCGCAATATAACTCGGCCGCCTCTGCCCGCGTGCATCCCCGTAAAGCGTGAATTGCGAAACCACCAGCGCGCTTCCCTTCACGTCCAACAGCGACCGGTTCATCTTCCCCTGCTCGTCCTCGAATATCCGCAGGTTCGCCACCTTCTCCGCCATCGCCGCCGCCACCTGCGAAGTATCTTCCTTCCCCACTCCAAGCAGGATCATCAGCCCTGGGCCAATCTCTCCCGTGACTCGCCCTTTCACCGTCACTTTCGCGCGGCTAACTCGCTGCACCACCGCTCGCATGGCCTCTTCTTCTCTTTCTTAACTTCGTTACATCATTGCTTCTTCACTTCGTTTCTTCCTTCTTCACCGGCTTCCGCGGCAGCAAATCCGGCAACTCCGCCACGTTGTATGCAAACACCGCCAGCACCTGCGCGCCTTCCGTCAAGTCGTCCCAGCGCACGTGGTCCAGCACATCCGCCTGCGAGTGGTGCATCTTGTCGTAGTCCGCCACTTCCTGAACGCACCAGAACCCCGGCACGCCGGCCGTGTCGAACGGCACGTGGTCCGATCCGCCCTCACTGCGCAGCGACGGCTCCATAATTCCCAACGGCTCCGCCATCGGATACAGCACGCGGTCAATGGTCTCGCGCACGTTGTAATTCCCCATCAATCCGATCGTCAGCACTTTCCCCGTTCCAGTGTCGTGCACAAGCACTCCCGATATCTTCGCCAGTTCGTCCTTGTGTGCCTGCACGTACGCCTTAGAGCCATTCAAGCCCTGCTCTTCGCCGGTGAACAGCACAAAGCGAATCGTTCGCTTAGGCTTTACTCCCAGCTTTTGCAAAGCCCGCGCCGCTTCCAGAACCGCCATCGATCCCGTGCCATTATCGGTCGCCCCGGTGCCAAGATCCCACGAATCAAGATGCGCTCCCAGGATCACCACCTCGTCCGGCTTCTCCGTCCCCCGAATCTCCGCCACCGTGTTGTACACCTCCACCGGTTTGCTGCTGAACGAGCTTTGCAAATTCAGCTCCACCTGCACCGGCGCGCCCGCATCCAGCAACCGCCATATCTGCAAATAATCCTCGCGCTCCAGATAAGCCGAAGGAAACGCAGCCGGCTGATATTCCCGTGAAGCCGTCGACATATTCATCAGCCCGTACATCTTCTCCGAACCCAAAAGCATCGCCAGCGCCTTTTCCTCCGTCATCATCTTCGTCAGCGCCGTCCGCATCTGCATATATGCCTTATTATTAAAGTTTCCTTCCCTCTTCGGATGGTTCAGCGGAATCGTCGATTGCCCAACCGGCGTAAGGATCGGGTTGGTTGGTGACTCCATCTCCCGCGGCCGCGTCACAATCACAATCTTCCCGCCCAGCTTCCCTTTGTATTTCTCTAGGTCTTCCGCCTTCTCCGCATCCACTCCAATCACTTCGCCCGTGATGGTTCCGTTCGTCGAAGGCGACCAACCCGCGCCCGCCAGCGTCAGTTCATGCACCGCCGGAGAAACAATCCGCCCCGTCGCAGGTCCGCGCGTCCAGCTATTCGCAATGCTCCAGCTTTCCACGTGCGCATTCTCCAGTCCCAGCGATTTGAACTGCTCCTGCATCCAGTGGCTGGCTCGATCCAACTGCGGCGAACCCGTGAGTCGCGGCCCAATCTGCGTCGTCAGATAAGTCAGATCCGTCTTTAATTGCTCGGCGTCCCCCTTCACCTGTTCGATGATTTTCTTGTCCGTCTCAACAATCGGATCCGCTTTCGGCGTCTCCAATCTCGCGGCAGCCGGCCGAACCGGCGGCATCGGCCTCCGCGGCAGCATTTCCGGCAACTGCGCCGTGCTGTAAGCCCACGCCGCTAGCAGTTGCGCGCCCTGGTTGATATCGTCCTTCCACACCTTGTCGAACGTGTCCGACTGGCTGTGGTGCGTCTTGGGATATTCCGCCAAATCCTGCGCGCACCAGAAACCCGGCACTCCCACTTCGTCAAACGATAGGCTGTCCGTGCCATATTCCCGCGCCGTTGTAGGCTCCAGCATCTTCAGCTCGCCAAGCGGAGCGATCACCTGATCGACAATCTCTCGGTCCTGATAGTTGTCATGCAACCCGATCGCCAGCACACGCCCCGTCCCGCTGTCATGCATCAGCGCGCCGGAAATCTTCCCAAGCTCGCTCTTGTGCGCCCTCACATATTCCTTCGAACCAATCAGCCCCTGCTCCTCCCCGGTAAACAGAATGAACCGGATCGTGCGCTTCGGCTTCAAATCCAGCTTTGCCAGCGCCCGCGCCGCTTCCAGCACCGCCATCGAACCTGTGCCGTTGTCCGTGCTTCCCGTTCCCAGGTCCCAGGAATCCAGATGCGCTCCAAGAATCACCACTTCCTCTGGCTTCTCCGTTCCGTGAATCTCTCCGACCGTGTTGTAAACTTCCACGGGTTTCTTCGACAAAGTATTCGAAATCTCGATCTCAAGCTCCACCGGGCCCTTTTTCAGCATCCGGTAAATCATCCGGTACCCTTCGCCCGTGATAAACGCCGTCGGCAGCGGGCCCAGCTTAAATGGCTCCGGCGTGCCATCCGTCATGTTCAGCAGCCCGTGCGGCTTGTTGGCGTCGCGCAAAACGGCCACGACGCCCTCTTTCAAAAGAAATGCCGTCCGCGTCTTTATCGCCTCCAGATACTTCTCATAGGGATCGGGAATCCCCGGCTGGCCCACCGGTGGCGGCGGCTCTTCCAGCGGATGATAAATTTCCGCGCTCTGATCGATCGGCTTCGGCGGCGAAAGCGGCTTCGGCTCCTGGAAAATCACGATCGCGCCCTTCAGCTTCCCTTTGTATTTCTCGTAATCCTCGGGTTTCTTCGCATCGAAATAAACCACCGGGCCGTGCACCTTGCCCTTCGTGTTCGGCGCCCACGCCGCAGAAGCGATCGTAAGGGGATGTTCGGTGGGAGCAGTGATTCGCGCATGTGCCGTCCCGCGCACCCACGCATGAGGAATGCTATACGCCTCCAGATGCACGTTCGTCAGGCCGTATTTCTTAAACATCTCCGCGGTCCAGTCGTTGGCCCGCTTCAATTGCGGCGTACCCGTCAGCCGCGGCCCGATCTGATCCGAGAGATACTCCAGATTGTCCATCAACTCGCTATGTTCGTGAATTTCGCCGAGAATCCGCACGTCCGCGGCGGCAACCGGGTTCTTTTCCTCGTTCGCGGCGCCCGCCGTCCACGCCCTGCCAACCACCACGCACAACACCAACCCGACCACACCGATGGCCTTGCAGTTCTTTTTCATCCCACTCTCCCTGTTGGGTTCATCGTTCTTGATTTGAACTGCTTTTCTCTCGCAGGGCCGTTCAGCCCCTTCGTGAGGCAACCTTTGCTGCCTTCTTGGACGTACCGCTTGGTAGAACAGGTTTCGCTCGCCGGCCTCTTTTTCCCCCTCGCGGTGTCTTCTGGCAATTCGGGCAAAAGAAACTGCTGCGCCCCGCCACCACAATGCGCCGTATCGGCGTCTTGCAGCGGTAACACGCCTTCCCTTCCCGCCCATAAGCTTTATGGTGCAGTTGATACTCTCCCGGCTCTCCCTCGGCGTCAAGAAAGTCGGAAATCGATGACCCGCGCAACACGATCGCCTTCTCAAGAATCTGCTGAAGAGCGCGATGGAGAGTCCTGACCTCTTCGACGGCCAACCGCGCGCCAATCCGCGCCGGATGAATCCGCGCCTTCCACAAACTTTCATCGGCATAAATATTGCCGACGCCGCGCAACACTCCCTGATCCAGCAGCATGGCCTTGATCCGCGCCCGCCGGCCGCGAATCCGGCGCACAAACTCCTCCAGTGAAATTTGCAAGGGATCGGCGCCAAACCGCAGCAATTCTTCCCGCAGTTTCTCGCCCGCCAGCAGCGCAATCCGCCCGAACCGTCGCGGATCAATATAGCGGAGCTCCCGCCCGTCATCGAGCAACGCCACCAGATGCGTGTGTTTTGCGCGCGGCTCGCCGGCCGGCCTCGGCATCATGGTGCCGGTCATGCCCAGATGAACAAGCAGCGCGGATTCCTGCAGCGAGCCCTCTGTTTCGGTGGAGCCCTGCAAGCGCAAAAGCATGAATTTTCCGTACCGCTCCACCCGCTGAATCTGTGTCCCCGGCAATTCCCGCTCGATCTCCGCGGGATTGTCCATGAAGTCCGTCTTCCCCAGCTCGACGCTCAACACCCGGCGCCCCGCAAGCTCCCGCTGCAATCCCTGCGCAAGCGTCTCAACTTCCGGCAGTTCTGGCATGTTAACTCTGGACGATCAGGCTAATGCACAACTCCTTCTTCTCTGTGCTCTCTGTGCCCTCTGTGGTAAATCCAAATTCTTTCTTGCGTTCCGACGGCAACCATCTTACTTCTTCTGATAATTCGGATAAGCCGGATGATCCGGTATCACCACCGGATTCTTCTTCAGCGCCTCCAGCGTCACCTGCACCGCCTTCTCCAGCTGGGCATCGTGCCCCGCTGCAACCGACGCTGGATCATTCTCCACCTCAATATCCGGCGGGATACCGCGATTCTCCACTTCCCATTCGCCATGCAACCCATAAATCGCCACCCGCGGCGAAGTAACCCGCCCTCCATCCATCAACCGCGGGTAGTTGTAAATCCCCACGAGCCCGCCCCACGTCCGCGTCCCCACCAGCGGCCCCACGCCGTCCTGCCGGAACATCCATGGCAGCGCATCGCCGCCGCTCCCCGACATTTCGTTGATGATCATCGTCTTCGGCCCGTAAATCTGCATCAGCGGCGAACAAAACTTTTCACCTTCCCGCGAAATCGCGCAATTCCGCAGCGGACGCTTCAACATATCGATGATGTAGTCCGCGATTTCTCCCCCGTGGTTGTACCGCTCGTCGATGACAGCGCCCTGCTTGCCTGTCTGCGCGTAGTAGAACCGGTTGAAATTGGTGTACCCGCCTACCGCCGTGTCCGGCACGTGCACATACGCCAGCTTTCCCCCGCTCAATTCGTCCACCTTGCGGCGGTTGTCTTCTTCCCACGCCCGGTTGCGCAGCGGAAATTCATCTTCCACCGGCACGACAGTCACTTCCCGCGCGTCTTTGCCGTCTGGATTCGGCCCGATCTTGATCTTCAACTGCATCCCGGCGGTATTTTCAAAAAAGCTATACACGCTCTCCGGCGGGCGCACGTCTCTCCCGTTCACCGAAATCAGATACTCCCCGGTCTTCGCGTCCACTCCGGGTTGCGTCAGCGGCGCGCGCAGGCTCGGATTCCAGTTCTCGCCATTGAAAATCTGCGCAAAACGGTACCGCCCGTTTTCCACTTTGTAATCGGCGCCCAGCAACCCGCCTTTCACCTGGTTCGGCTTCGGTGTGTCTCCCCCCCCGATGAACATGTGGCCGACGGTAATTTCCCCCAGCATCTCGGTAAACAGGTAGTTGAGATCCGGCCGCCCGCCTACGCCCGGCAGGTAAGCCCTATATTTTTTTTCGGCGGCAGAAAGGTTCAGGCCATGGAGACTGGGGTCGTACAAGAAATCGCGCTGGATGCGCCACGCTTCCCGATACATCTGGTCCCACTCGGCGCGGGGATCGGCATACACCTCCATCTCGCCAAGTTTCAACGCCCCTTCGCCCGCCTTTGGCGCTGCGGCCGTGCCGGCGATGACCCACGTGGTGCTCGGCGACGGGCCTTGCCGGAAAAGCGCTTTTTCTCCGTTGGCCGAAACCGCAAAGTCGCTAACCCCGCTCGTGAACGGCTCCGTCTTTCTCGTTTTCAGCTCAAACTTGGCAACAGTAACCAGCGTCGGCTCGGAGAACCGCGGAACGTCTACGATCTCGGAAAGAAACAACACGCCCGCTTTTCCCGCGTCAAGCTGCACGTAATTCGCCTCGCGAATCGGAAGCGCCACGATGCGCTGCGCGATGCCCTCAAGATCAATCGTGACCACGGGAACTTCTTCCTTCTTCTCGCCTTCCTTGCCTTTCTCCTTCTCCCCGTCCTTGCCGCTGTCTTTCCCTTTGTCTTTATCCTTCTCTTTATCCTTATCTTTATCCTTCTCTTTATCTTTGTCGGCTTCTTTTCCCTTTTCCTCCTTGCCCACCTTCTCCTCATCGCTCTGCGGCTCAACGGGATTCGGATCACCCTTCTTCAATACAACCGCATAAACGTTGCGTGTTAACGGGTGCTGGAAACTCGAAAGATCCAGCCAGCCCGCTGTCAGTCCAACGTCCGTGCTGGCGGCAAAATAAAGCGTCTTGCCGTCCTTGTCGAATACCGGATAACGCGAATCGGCCGTTCCGTCGGTAATTTGCGTCTCCTTCCCGCTTCCCACCGAATACACAAAAACCCCATGCAGGTGGTTATCTAGATATTTGTCATAGACCATCCACTTGCTGTCCGGAGACCACGCCCCGGTTGGAAATCCTCCCGGGTCCTCAAATCTCTCGGTGCTGATCTTCACCGGCGTGCCCTTTTCAATCTCCACGTACCAGCGGTTCAATCGCTTGTCCGTATACGCAATTTTCTTGCTGTCCGGCGACCACACCGGACCATAGAAATACGACGGCGGATTCCCGAGGTTAATCTTTTTCACTTCGCTCAGGCCGCTCTGGTCCACCAGATGCAATGCATACTCGCCCGATTCATCCGAAAAAAATGCAATCCACTTGCCGTCGGGAGACCACGCGGGGTCGCGTTCCGCTACTCCCGTGGTGCGCGTCAGATTACGGATGTTCCCCTTCTCCGCGGGTGCCGTCAGGATTTCTCCGCGCGCTTCAAACACCGCCCTCTGCCCAGTAGGAGAAATTCCTGCATTCAGGATTTTGTCCGCCGCTTTCACCCAGTGCGCCCGCGTCGCAGGCAGGTCACCATTGACTCGAACCTCAAGCCGCTTGGCGCTCCCGGACTTGGGATCAAGAAGAAATAAGCCGCCAAACTGCTCGTACACCAGCGCGTCCGGCCCGGCGGAAACCGATTTCAGGTCCAGTCCCCTGTTTTCGACCACCTGTTTTACAAGTTTAGTTTTCGTGTCGTAGGCATACAGGCTCACCGGTCCATTGCGATCCGAAAGAAAATAAATCGTATCGCCAAACCAGACCGGATTCGCATCGTTGGAATTCTCGCGTGGGATTTTCACAAGCTGCAAGTCGCGCAGCGACACGATGTAAATCGGTGTCGTCTGCCCGCCGCGGTATCGCTTCCACGCGGCCTGCCACTTCAAGTTCGGCACATACGCCAGGTGCGACGCATCCGGCGAATACGAACCGACCTCCGCACGCCACATCGGCAGCGCTTCTGGCACGCCTCCTTCGGCAGCCACTGTATAAAGCCTGCCGAAATCCGCATACGATTCTCGGCCCGAATTAAAAAGTATCTTCTTGCCGTCCGGCGTCCAGCCCACAACCACGTCCGCCCCCGGGTGCCATGTCAGGCGCTTCGGTGCGCCGCCTTCCGCCGCCATCACATACACATCGGCATTGCCGTCATACTCCCCGGTGAAAGCCAGCCATTTTCCGTCCGGCGAAAATGCCGGATGCGTTTCGTGGCCCCCCGTTGTCAGTTGCCGCGCCTCTCCGCCTTCGCGCGGCACGCTCCACAGATATCCGCCATAAACGAACACAACGTCACTCTTAGAAATCGTCGGCTGCTGCAAAAGCAACGGCGAATCCGCCCCCGCCGCCAGATTCGCGCAAACCAACAACCCCACCGCCATCAACCACCCAAAGCATTTACGCATTCAGTCCCCCATTCCGTACCAGCCACCTTCAGGCTTGCCCTGACAAAGGAAGGGTGGCCCCGCAAAACTTTGTAGGGGAGGGGCTAGCCCCTCCCGCCTTTGTAGCGGCCGCCGTCTGCGGCGGGCGCTTTTTGCCTTTCCCGCCTGCTTCTACGGGACAGGCCGGCTTTCCCCGCATGCAGCAAAGGCTTTAGCCTGTCCTCTTAATCCGCTCCGCTTCCGCTTCCAAATCTTGTCCGCCACCACACCCGCCCCAGCTATTTCGCCCCCGTCCAGAACCCCGGCGCCGAAATTTCTTTCGCATCCTGCTTTTCCGTGTACTTCTTCGCCATCGGCGCGATTTCCGAACTTTTCCCCACCAGCACAAACGTCAGATTCTCCAGCGGAAAATGTCTCGCAATCGCCTGCTTCGCCATTTCCCCCGTCACCCCGTCGATTCGCCGTTCGAACTGGTTCACCTCGTTGTCATCCAGCCCTAAAAATTCATACCGCACGATCAGCCGCGCCAATTGCCCCGACGTTTCAATCATCGGGGGAAACTGCCCCTTGAGATAGCTCTTGGCGGAACTCAACTGCTCGGCCGTAAGCCCGTTCATGTGCAGATTTTTCAGGACCTCCAGGGTCAGGTCGATCGCCTTCCCGGTTGTTTCATTCCGTGTAAAGCTGAACATCGCGAACGGCCCCGGCTCCTTCTGCAGCGAAAAAAACGATGTCGCGCCGTACGTCAACCCCGACTCCACCCGCAACGCTTCGTTCAGCATCGACGTAAACCGCGAACCGAACACCGTGTTGACCACCTCAATCGCCACGCGGTCCGGATCCGTCGCGGATACTCCCACATTTCCAATCACAAAATAAGTCTGCGTCGCGTCCGCCTTGTTCACCAGCAGCAGTTTCTTGCCTTTCATCGGGCCGGTCGCCTCTTCCTTCACCGGAGGCGCCACTTTCGCCGGCCACCCGCCAAAAACCTCCTCAATCTTCTTCTTCATCTCCGCCGAATTAAAATCCCCGGCCACGGCCAGGATCGTATTTCCCGGCGTGTAGTAGGTGTCGTAAAACTTCGCAATTGCGTCGCGCTGAATCTTTTTCAGCGAATTTTCGTCACCCCCGGTCGGCCGCCCGTAACCTTTCCCGTTGTACAGGTATCCTTGGTAGTATTCGAAAATGACGTCGCGCGCGCTGTCTTTCGCCGCCTTCACCCCATCCACCGACTGCGCCAGCAGTTTATCCACCTCTGCTTGCGGAAACGTTGCGTGCAGCACCGCATCGGAAACCAGCTCCAGCCCTTTCACAGTGTCCTTCGAAAGAAACTCCGCCGCGAAACTCGAATAATCCGCGCCCGCATCCGCCTCAAAAGTTCCGCCGATGAAATCAATGTCCCCGGCAAACTGTTGCGCCGTCCGCGTCTTCGTGCCTTTTCGCAGCAATCCCGCGGTTGTTGAAGCCAGCCCCTCCTGTCCCGCCGGATCAGCCAGCCCGCCCGCCTTCACGATCCCCGCAACGCTTACCATCGGCACGCTGTGTTTTTCCAGCAGCAGCACCGTCAACCCATTCTTCAGCACCACCTTTTCATGTGGCGGCATCTGCAACTTCTGTGCCCGAGCCGCGGAAGCGCTGCCCAGCAACGCAACTGCAAGTGCGAATTTCACTACCAGCGCGAACCCCGAAACTCGGGAGTGCCGGCATCCCGTGAGCTCTGACGAAGCAGGGGCCGGCCAGCACCTCAAAATCCCCGTGTTGCCGGATTTGTCATCCCGAATCCCCGCGCATTTTGCGGGGTGAGGGATCTGCTTTTCTCTCTTGGACGACATATTCAATAAACCTTCATCCCGCCCCACGAATCTCATTCTCATGGCTTGCCCTTCTCCCCGCTTTCCGGCAAAAGCGTCGCTACCGTACGATTGTTCGCCCCGAAATACTGCTTTGCCACGCGCTGCACATCTTCCTTCGTCACCCCACTATAGTTCTTCGCCGCGTCAAACAATTTCCGGTAGTCTCCAAAGAACACCTCATACGTCCCCAGCGTATTGGCCCGGCCATTGATCGTCCGCACCTGTCGGTAAAATTCCGCCAGTCGGAAATTCTTCGCCTTCTCCAACTCCCGATCCGCAACCGGCGCAGTCTGCAGTCGTTCCACCTCTTCGTAAATTGCTTTTTCGCACGCCTGCGGGTCCACACCCTGCTTCGGCTGCGCCAGAATCAGCAGCAGCGTTGGGTCAAACGCGTTGTCCGATTCCGATTCCACGTCCAACGCGATCTGATCCTTGTCCACCAGCCGCTGGTACATCCGCGAACTCTCCCCTTGAAACAGAATCGACCTCAAAACATTCAGCGCGTAAAAATCCGGATTGTTCGTTTGTGGCACATGGTACGCAATCATCAGCAGCGGTAATTCCGCGGGCTTGTGAACCACCAGCCGCCTCTCTCCCAGTTGCGCCGGCTCCGTGGTCGTCACCGGTAGCGGCGGCGCGTGCGCCGGAATCGGCTCCAGGTATTTTTCCGCCAGCGCAAACACCTCTTCCGGCGTAACATCCCCGGCAATCACCATCGTCGCGTTGCTCGGCGAATACCCCATCTCAAAATGATGCTTCAAATCCTCAATCGTCCAGTGCTCGATGTCGCTCATCCAGCCCACCACTGGCCACTGGTAGGGATGCGCAATAAACGCTGTCGCCCACAGCTGTTCGTCCAGCACGCCTTCGTTCTGGCCGTCCACGCTGCTCCGCCGCTCGCTGGCCACCACGCCCCGCTCGCTTTCAATTTTCTTCGGGTCAAAGCTCAAATCGCGAATCCGATCCGACTCGATATCGAAGATCAATTCAAGCGCCGTACGGGGAAACCAGTCCTGATACACGGTCACATTCCGCGTCGTGTACGCGTTATTCGAACCGCCATTCGTTTCCATCGCCTTGTCGAGCTCTCCCGGCCCATACTTCTTCGCGCCGTTGAACATCATGTGCTCGAAAAAATGCGACAGTCCGGTGGTCCCCGGCCGCTCGTTGCGCGATCCCACCTTATAAAACGTGTACAGCGCCACGTTCGGAATGCTGTGGTCGGTCTGCACCAGAATCTTCATCCCGTTTTTCAACGTCTTCGTTGCAACCGGATATTCCTGCGCGCTCGCCATGTAAACGCACACCATCGCCGCCGCAAGCACCAGCAACGGCACCCGCTTGTCCCATCTGATTTTCATTGGTTTTTCCTTGAACACAATCCTAGCCATTGGACGCACAGCTCCCCGAATGCGCGTTTGTGGGTTGCGGGGGAGGCCGCAAAATTCTTGCGGGCCGTCTTCAGGGCAGCGGTACGCCCGGCGTGGCCACAATCCCCGCCATCCGCAGGAGTTCCAGATATTCCGCCTCACTGATCGGCGAAATTAGCAGGCGCACATTCTTCAACAGCTTTGCTTTTCTCAGCGCGGGATTCGCCCGCATCTCCGCCAGCGTGACCGGCCGCGGCAGTTTTTCAAACGCCCGCAAGTCTGCCACCAGGTTTTTCCCCTTGTAATCGTGCGGGTCGGGATACGGGTCCCGCGTAACTTCGGCAATGGAATAGAGCGATCGTTCGGGAGCGGAGTGGTAGCACAACACGCGATCCCCGCGCTTCACCTGTTTAAGCGCTCGGATTGCGTCGGGTTTCGAACCCGCCCCGTGCCACATTTCTTTGCCCTTAACGAAAAGTGTGTCCCAGTGATAGTGGTGCGGGTCGGTGCTGAAGATCCAATAATGTCGTGTCTGAGGAGTCGCAGTTGCCATCTTCACCCAAAGCCGGGGAAAATATACACGGTCGAACGAGGAAAACCAAACAAAATGTGAGGGATAGAGGCGCGCCGATGTGCAAAACCTGAAAAAATGTGGGCACTCACCTCTGAACTGACTATAAACACCTTATTTTGTTCTGATTACAACCTCGGCGCCGAAAAACAGAACTTTTCTCCCCGCTCATCCCAAATCAATGAAAATGTCCTCTCCTCGCACCTCGGTATGGTAACAATCCACCGCCGCCGCAGGGTTCTGCACAATCTTCCCGTTCGTGACATCATATTGCCACCCGTGCCACGGGCAAGTCACTACCTTCCCCTCCAACGAACCCTGCCCCAGCGGCCCCCCCCGGTGCAGGCAGGTGTTGTTGATCGCATAAATCTTCCCGCCCACGTTGGCCACCGCCACCGCTTTCCCCTCCACCTGCAGTTCTCGTATCGTTCCCGCCGGAAGTTCCGCCAGCTTCACCGTCCTCACAAACGCCATGATCTCGCCTCTCGAAATTACGTAATCTACATCGAATTACCCGCACTACCAAAAGATTGTCATCCCGAATCCCCGCGCCTTTTGCGGGGTGAGGGACCTGCTTTTTTCTTCAGGCCTGCGCCGCTACTCGAATCTCCACTGGCGAGCAAACCCTTCACCGCGGCTCCGCCACTTGCGCAATCATCACGCTCTTCTTGAACTCCTCCGCCATCTCCGGCCGCAGTCGCACTTCCGTCGGCCTCTTCGCCAGACTCATATTGTCAATCTTGTCCTGCAGCTTCAACAGCGCATAAAACAGCGCCTCCGGCCGCGGCGGGCATCCTACAACATACACATCCACTGGTACCACCCTATCCACGCCCTGTAAAACCGAATATGTATTGAACGGCCCGCCCACACTCGAGCAAGCCCCCATCGAGATGCTCCACTTCGGATCCGGCATCTGCTGCCAGATTCTCTGGATCACCTGCGCCATCTTCAGCGTTACCGTCCCCGACACAATCATCAAATCCGCCTGCCGCGGCGACGGCCGGAACACCTCCGCCCCGAACCGAGCCATGTCAAACCGCGCCGTCGTCGAAGCGATCATCTCAATCGCGCAACAAGCCAGCCCAAACGTCAGCGGCCACAGCGAACTCTTCCGCGCCCAATTGAACACATAGTCCACCGAGCTGATCAGCACATTCTTCTCAAACCGCTGGTCAATCACTCCCACAAACCTGCTCCGCCCTCTTCTCCCCAGTAGTGGCCGATCTTCAGATCGGCCGCTCTTGTATTTTGTAGCGGCCGCCTTCCGAGGCGGGCGCTTTTTGCCCTTCCCGAACGGTTCTACGGGGCGGGCGGCTCTCTTCCTTGCCTATATGTACCGCTGGTCCTTCAAGCCTGCCCGCCGCAGGAGGGCCAGCTTCTTCTCCGAACTCTTCTCTGCGCCCTCAGCATCTCTGCGCTCTCTGCGTTATCCTTCTTTATTTTTTCTGTAGTGGCTAATCTTCAGATCGGCCATCCCCTCTACCCGCGCAGTATATTCCCCGCCTCTGCCCCCGTCAAAATTTCTCGCCAAGCTCGCTCGCCTTATTTTTGCCCTGCGCCCATCGCCCTGACCGACAACTCCTCCGGCATCCGCGAATGATCCGGAAAATTTCCATACAACTTCTCCCCCGGCTCTCCCGCCGTTACCCCCAGCACCAGGTAACGCCCGCCAACAAAACACCCTTTCCACGATTGACCCACCCCGCCAAACACCTCTTCCCGGTCTCCGCGCGACTTGATCGAATTCATCCCCACCTTGAACGCCCGCAACTCCTCCCCCACCCGCCGCGCAATCTTCCCGTCGTCGCACGCAATCGAAGACACCAGCGCGCCGTTCGAAACATTCATCTCCGAAATCAGCTCTTCGATATGGTCCACCACCACTATCGTATCCAGCGGCCCAAACGGCTCACTGTGATACAACCGGCAATTCTTCGGAATGTTCAACAGTGCCACCGGTCCCACGTACGCCGACGTATCCTGATTCGGAAAAATCATGCTCTCCTGCACCCCGCCTTCAAACAAGCTGATCGCGCCCTTCCCCAGCGCCTCCACGTACAGCACCCGCAATTCTTCCACCTTCTTGCTGTTGATCAGCGGCCCGAAGTCCAGCTTCGGCAGCGGGTCCGTCTCCTTCTCCACCATCACCGGATTCCCATAACGCAGCCCTCGCAGCACGGGCAGATACATCTCCAGAAATTGCGGAAACAATTCCCGCTGCACCACGTAACGCACATACGCCGTGCACCGCTGCTTCCCGTAATCGAATCCCTTCTTCAGCTGCTGCCCCAGCCCGGCCCAATCTGAAAACTGCCACACGCCGTACGTATTCACTCCCTCCATCTCCAGCATGTACCGCTTGTTTTCGTCATACAAAGACGACGCGATCACACCGCCGTTCGTCTTCCCTCCCACGAACGCCAGGCAATCCACAAATTCATTCCGCACCAGCGCTTCGCTCAACTGCCCGCCCGACCCGCTCACCAACGACACTGGCAGCCCGCACTTCCGTGCCACCGCATGCGCCAGCGCCAGCGCATAGAGCCCGCCATCCGTCGGCGTTTTCGAAATCGTCGCGTTCCCCGCCAGCGCCTGCACCAGCACCGCGTGCATCAGCACCGACATCGGATAATTCCACGACGCAATATTCGAAATCAGCCCCAGCGGCGCGCGCTTCCCCAGCATGTTCTCGATGTTCGCCACATACCATTCCACGCCACCGATGCACCTTTCGATATCCGTCAACGCCTGTGCGTGCGGCTTCCCGATCTCCCACATCAGCAGCAGCGCAATCAACTCTTTCTGTTTTTGCAATCCCGCCAGGCAATCGTTCACTCGCCTCCGCCGCTCATCCAAATCCGTCCGCGCCCAGCCAGCCGCCTCGGCCTTCGCAAACTTCACCGCCGTCCGCGCCGTCTCCAGCTCAATCATTGGGATCCGACCCAGGCTCCGCCCGTCAATCGGCGACTCGTAGTGCCTCCCGAACCCCGGGTCCTTCCATTCCCCTTCCATCAGATTGAGTACGCGCCCCTCGGAATCAAACGCTTCCGGCGCTTCGGCTTTCAGTCGTGCAAACAAACCGCCCCATTCGGCAACAGGCGCAACAATCGGCATCCTCGGCCCCTTTCCCTGAACCAGAAGCCATAATTATAACTTTGCCCGTGCCGCCCGTTCCCTCAGTTTTTCTTATGGACCCTACAAGGAATTATTCTTAACTTTTCGACCGATCCGACCATCGCATTCCACTGTCGCGCAGACTATGCCTTCTCGAGCTCCACGCTTTATTTCCTCGCGCCGGGATCTTCAATCTTCTTGGCCAACAGCTTCCAATACCCCGCCGGCCGCAAGCGCTGTAGAATGTCCACCTGCCTGCAATCCGGCCCAATCAGTACCCGCGGCTCGTATTTTTCCACGCCCTTCAAAATCCTCGCCGCCGCATCCTCGGCCGTCGTGATCGCCACTCGCTCAAACCGCGAAACGCTGTCCTTATATAAATTCGCCGCCGCCCGCGCCCCCGGCCGCGCATGTTTCGCAATCGGCGTCTTGATTCCCCCCGGATGCACGCTGGTAACAAAAATGTTCGTCCCTTCCAGTTCATGCCGCAGCGATTCCGTGAATCCTCGCACCGCGAATTTGCTCGCGCAGTAAGCCGACTGCCCCACGGCGCCCACAAGCCCGAAAACGCTCGACATATTCACGATATGCGCCCGCCGCTCCTTCTTTAGCAGCGGCATGAAATAAAACACCCCGTGCATCACCCCCCAAAAATTGATGTCCATCAGCCAGCGGATGTCCTCGAGCGAAAGTTCCTCAAAATTTCCCAACAACGCCACTCCCGCGTTATTAAAAAGCACCGTTGCGCGCCCATGCTGCGCCGCCACCTCATCCGCAAACGCCTTCACCCGCGCTTCCTCGGCCACATTCACAACGTGCTGCGTCACCTTGCCCCTTGGCGACCCCAGCAGCCCCACCGTCTCCGCCAACCCCTTCTCATCCACATCCGATAGCGCTAGCGACGATCCCATCCCCGCCAACTGCTGCGCCAGGCAACGCCCCATCCCAGACCCCGCCCCTGTTATCACCGCCACGCCTTCGCTCAGAAATCCCATCGGCCCACCTTCACGTTTGGATTCACAGCCATCATGCCCCTAATCTTCACCACCATCAGCTCTGCCAGTACCAATTTCCCGGAAGATATTTCCCGCCTGAAAGAATCTCTCCAGCCGCACTACTACCACAATTCGCGGCAAGCGGCCAGCGCCCCGGTCACACAGGACGTTCACACAGGAAATGTTTGCCTTACGCTTGGGGGTAGTAAACGCGAACCGTATTGCGCCCGCCGCGCTTCGCTTCATACAACATCTGGTCCGCTCTCCGCACCAGCGACGTAAACTCCGGCGAGTCTTTGCCGGGACACCCGGCGATCCCAAAGCTGGCGGTCACGTTCACGCTCTGTCCCTGAAACGGGAAAGAAAGCGCCGCGAACTGTTCCCGGAACCGGTTCACCGTCGCTTCGATATGTCCGGATTCCACATGCGTCATCACCAGCAGGAATTCGTCTCCGCCCAGCCGCCCGCATATATCCGAAGAGCGCGTGCAACGCTTCAGCAGGTCCGCGAACGTTTTGATCACGATGTCCCCGGCGTGGTGCCCGAAAGTATCGTTGATGGTCTTGAACGAATCGATGTCGCCCACCACAACCCACAGCGAAAAACCATGCCGCGCCGCCCCGCGCAACTGCTTGAACGCCCACTCCTCGATCGCCCGGCGATTCGGCAGTCCCGTCAGAGGGTCCGTCCGCGCCGCCTCTTCCAGCTTCATGCTCTTCGCCGCAAGCTCCCGGTTCAGATCGATGATCCGGCGGCCCACTCCGATCCGCGCCAGCATTTCTCCCTGATCGAATGGCTTGGTCAAATAATCATCCGCGCCCGCTTGCAGCCCTTTCACCACATTCCCTTTTTCCGTGTTGCTAGTCATCAGAATGATGTACGTGTACGGCCGGGACGCATCCGCTCGAATCCGCTGGCACAATTCCGGGCCAGAAAAATCCGGCATCATCCAGTCCGTCAGCACGATCGACGGCGAATATTCCTCGATCAGTTGCAGCGCCTCTTTCCCGTTCCGCGCAAAGTGCAAGCTGAACGGCTGCGATTCCAACACCTGCTCGACCAGCTTCCGGTAAACCGGAGAGTCGTCGACCACGAGCACATCATAGATGGAACCTGGCGAATTCATGCAGTTTTGCCGCAGCCGATCGGCCGCGACGTTCTATTGAGTTTCCCTGGGCTGGCGTTCTTCCACTCAACTTAGCAGATGGACAGCGGAATCTTGGACTTGCTGGCAGTGATTCAACCAAAGAGGCAATGCCCATTAACGAATCTAATGTAACCCTTACCTTACCGCTTCATGCCGTGGATCAGCAGCGCACCCTCGGCCTTAAACGCTCGCAACTGCGCTGCATCGCGGAACCATCGACCTGTATAACTGTCGGGCGAAGGCGAAGGGTCAACAATGCGCTCGTGCGCAACCCCGGCAAATCCCGCCGCTCGAAAGAATTCCGCCCATTCCTCCGCAAGCAGCAACTGCGTCGGCACGGCCAGCAACAGCCCCCACTGATGGCAATGCGGATTGTCCCGGTAATAATTAATCAGAATCCACGCCGCTCCGTCCGGCCGCAGCACCCGGAAGATTTCCCCAATCCCCGCCGCAGGCTCCGGCCAGTAATATGCCGACTCCACCGAAATCACGTGGTTGAAAAAATTCGCGTCCCACGGAATCTCCCCCACTTCCCCCGTGGCATAAAGAATATTCTCGCAGTCAAGGCTCGTCCGCCGCGCAACCCGGATCATCTCGTCCGAAACATCCATCCCCACCACGCGGCCTTCCGGCACCTGCTTTGCCAGCCGCCGCGCCAGCCACCCCGACCCGCACCCCACGTCCAGCACATTGTCCGTAGCCGCCAGCCGCATCTTCTCCATCACCGGCAGCGTAATCGGCAGGTGATCCTGCTCCATCCCCTCCCCGCGCCCAGCCTCCGCCCACCGGTTAAACTCCTCGCGCAGGAAGTTGGTGTTATTTGAATCCGGCATTTCTTTAGGATGTTCGTCGCGTGGTATTCATGCCTCTAGGCACGAGCAGGGCGAACTATGCACCCGCTCCCTGCACCTTCACCAGCAATTCCGCAAACTTCTGCTTCCGCTCTGCCTGGTCCTTCCCGCTCTCCGCTTCCGCCAACTGCGTAATGTTCATCGAGCAGAACTTCGGCCCGCACATCGAGCAGAACTTCGCCTCTTTATAAAAATCATCCGGCAAATTCTCGTCATGCATCGCCTTCGCCGTCGCCGGATCCAGCGACAGCTCAAACTGCTTGTTCCAATCAAACAAAAACCGCGCATAGCTCAACGCATCGTCCCGGTCCCGCGCTCCCGGCCGGTGCCGCGCCACGTCCGCCGCGTGCGCCGCAATCTTGTACGCAATCACGCCCTGCTTCACGTCTTCCGGATTCGGCAATCCCAAATGCTCCTTCGGCGTCACGTAGCACAGCATCGACGCCCCATGCCACCCGATCATCGCCGCCCCAATCGCGCTCGTGATGTGGTCATACCCCGGCGCAATATCCGTCACCAGCGGCCCCAGCGTATAGAACGGCGCTTCATGGCACCACTCCATCTCCTTGTCCACCTGCTCCTTGATCTTGTCCAGCGGAATGTGCCCCGGCCCTTCGATCATCACCTGCACGTCATGCTCCCAGGCCTTCTTCGTCAACTCGCCCAGCACCTTCAACTCCGCAAACTGCGCCTCATCGCTCGCATCCGCGATGCACCCCGGCCGCAAGCCATCGCCAAACGAAAAGCTCACGTCGTGCTTTTTGAAAATCTTGCAGACCTTCTCAATGTTCTCGTACAGGAAATTCTGCTTCTTGTGGTGCTCCATCCAATGCGCCATCAGCGATCCGCCGCGCGACACAATTCCCGTAATCCTCTTCCGTACCAGCGGCACATGCTCCCGCAGCACGCCGGCATGGATCGTCATGTAATCCACGCCCTGCTCCGCCTGCTCCTCAATCACTTCCAGCATCAAGTCAATGGTGATATCTTCCGGCCGGCGCACTCTCGATATCGCCTCATACACCGGCACCGTCCCAATCGGCACCGGAGAAGAGTTGATGATCGCCTGCCGGATCTCCGGAATATTCCCCCCGGTCGAAAGGTCCATCACCGTATCCGCGCCGTAATGCACCGCGTGGTGCAGCTTCTTCAGCTCTTCCTGAATTTCCGATGTCGTCGCGGAATTCCCGATGTTTGCATTGATCTTGCAATTGAACGCAATACCGATCCCCATCGGCTCCAGGTTGCGGTGATGAATGTTCGCGGGAATAATCGCGCGCCCACGCGCCACTTCGCTGCGCACCACTTCGGGGTCCAACTTCTCGCGCTTCGCGACGTACTCCATCTCCTCCGTAATCACGCCGAGTCGCGCCAGATGCATCTGCGACATATTCCGGCTGCCATTTGCGTTCGCCTGCGCCGCTTCCCGCTTCTCCACCCAGATGTCTCTCATCGCCATAAGAACCCCCGTGAACGGCGACCCATGCCCAGCGACCCGCAAGTAACCAACCGTCGCCGTCAGGTTCACACCGTAAGGGTGAAATTATGGCACCGCGAGCCGGTAACGACAACTAAGCGGGCAATGCATTCCCGCTCCGTTGCCGATCAGCGCCCTCGCTGTTCCCTTTTCTTATTCCATGCAAAATCCTCCTGCGTACCCTTCATGGAATTGCCGAACGTCTCAATAGTGTCAGGTCTTGGCCTCGAATGAGGCGGCTGGGAATTCGCAAGAGTGATCGAAGTCTCGCCCTTCTCGATCCGCAACTTTTATTTGAGTGCCGTGTTTACTTACTTTGTAGTTCCCGCTTCAGAATCTCATGAAACAAAACAATTCCTGTTCATCGTCTCCGCACTTGTCGCAGCTCTTGATGATCTGTTGGTTGCATCACAAAAATTGCAACCACGATCCTCGCCTGCTCATCTATTCAATTGAGACGCCTGAAAAGACGAACCTCTGAAGGAGGCTCAACAACATGAACATCATCGAAGGCGCCCCACGGCATCCGAGACCTCAATCGAGCAGGCAGTTTCTTGCCTCCCTGTTGTCTCTGGCGTTGTTGTTTGCGGCCTGGCCTCAGAACCTTTTGGCCTCTCAAGACGCGCAAGCTCCCGCGCAAACCCCGCAGGGCGCTCCCTATGCACAACAAACTCCCGAGCAGTTGCAGCAGTTGGTCGCCCCGATTGCTCTCTATCCGGATTCCCTCGTGGCCCAAATCCTGGCGGCTTCCACTTTCCCCGAACAAGTCGTCGAAGCGGACAGATGGGTTCAAGCGCATCCTGATTTGAAGGGCGACGCTTTGGGCCAGGCGGTGGACCAGCAGCCCTGGGACCCGAGCGTCAAGGCGCTCGCCGCATTTCCCTCTGTCCTTGGAAATATGGACAAGAACCTCTCCTGGGCATCATCCCTTGGGGACGCCTACTACAACCAGGAACAGGACGTCATGGATGCCGTTCAGGTCATGCGCCAGAAAGCGGAAGAATCCGGCAATCTCAAAACCACTCCTCAGCAGACCGTAACCTCGCAAGGACCCACAATTGTCATTCAGCCTGCTGATCCAGAGGTAGTTTACGTCCCCGCCTACGATCCCTGGGTTGTCTACGGCGGTCCGATTGTCGCCTGGCCCGGCTGGTATCCTTACCCCGGCATTTGGTATGGCGGCCCCTACCTCTCGTTTGGTGTCGGCTTCGGAATCGGCTTCTTCGGCGGTTATGGATGGGGCTGGGGTCGTTGGGGATTCGATTGGCACAACCATTACGCAATCTATAACCACGACCGGTACTACTCGCACAGCAGAACGTTCTATAACCGGAACACCTTCTACCGCGGCGGCGGCGATCGCGGCAGAGGCTTCGACGGGCACGGTGGAGGCGATCGTGGCAGAGGTTTCGACGGGCACGGTGCCGGCGGCAGGCCATTCAACGGTGACCGCCAGGCTGCCAGAGGATACGCGCAACCTCACGGCCAAAGCGGCGTCCACTCAAGTGGTTTCAGCGGCTACGACCACGGCGGACAAGCCAGAAGCTTTTCTTCGCGCGGAAATTCGAGCCTCGGCGGCGGTGGTGGATTTCACGGCGGTGGTGGCGGTGCGCACGGTGGCGGCGGTGGCGGTCATCGCTAATCCTATCGTCAGTTGAGCGTTGATCGAAGTCTCGTTGGGTTCCCGGTGCATCGTGAAACTTGCAAATGGAGAAAAGCTATATGCAGCGAGCGAAATTGAAACTGAAAAAATCTAATTGGGCTAGACTTTCTTCACTAGCGGCGGTCGCTTTCCTCTTCGCCGCGTCTTTCCCCGCCCGTTCCCTGGCTCAGCAAAAGGGGCAGAAAACTTTTTCTTCGCCGGAGGACGCCAGCGCCGCTCTCTGCGCGGCGGTTCAGAGCAACGACGAAAAGGCTCTCCTCGATATCTTCGGTCCGGACGGGAAGCAAATCGTCTCCTCGGGAGACGATGTCGAGGACGCCCAAAGTCGCGCCAATTTCGCCCGGAAATTTCAGGAAATGCACCGTCTGGTAAAAGAACCCGATGGAACAATCACCCTCTACATCGGTGCAATGAATTGGCCAACTCCCATACCGATCGTGAACAGTGGCAATTCCTGGTATTTCAACACCGAAGCCGGCAAGAGCGAAATTCTGGCCCGGCGCATCGGCCGCAACGAAATGTCGGCCATTCGCATTTGCCAGGAACTCGTCGCCGCGGAAAAGGAATATCGCTCCACACACAGTGGCATGTACGCCGGGCAAATCTTCAGTGATCCGGGACAGCACAATGGCCTCTATTGGAAGGTCGCGGAGGGCGAACCGCAGAGCCCCATCGGGCCGCTTGTGGCCGCGGCCGTTGCAGAGGGTTATGCCAAAGGTGAAAACGTCCCTACCACTCCTTACCGCGGTTACTACTTCCACGTCATAACCCGCCAGGGGAAAAATGCCCCAGGTGGCCCGAAAAGCTACATCGTAAATGGCAAAATGACCGAGGGTTTCGCCGTCGTGGCCTATCCGGCGGAATACCGGTCGTCGGGCGTAATGACTTTCATCGTCAATCAGGATGGAGTCGTATACGAAAGGGATCTCGGCAAGAAGACCGAGGCTCTCGCCAAAACGATGAAGGAATACAACCTGACTGCTGGCTGGAAAAAATCCGACTCAATGCCCGACGAGTCTGCTGCCGCACAGAAATAGAATGAAACAGCGCTCCTCCGACCGGGTGCCCCACGTGCCGCCTCTGCACGTGGGCTCTTGGGGTTCCCGCCTCGTTCACTCTCCCTGCTTCTTCTCCAACTCTCCCCACCGCGCGTACATCGTATCAATCGCCTCTTGCGCCGCTTCCAACTCCAACGACAACTCCCGCAACCTCCCCGCATCGCTCATCACCTGCGGATCGAGTAACATCTCGTGTTTGCCCTGCAACTCCTTCTCCGCCTCCGCTATCCGCTCCTCCATCGTTTCCAGTTCGCGCGTTTCCTTGTAACTCAATTTCTTTCTCGATCCGCCGGTGCCACCCGCTGCTTTGCTCTTCTCCCCCGTGCGCTCTTCGCTCTTCGCCGCCGCCAATTGCCCACGCTGCCAGATCTCCCACTGGGCATAATCCGCAAACCGCTCCGCGCTCCCCATTCCATCCAGCCCCAGCACCACCGTCGACACGCGGTCCAGCATGTACCGGTCATGCGTAACCAGCACCAGCGCCCCGCGGTACTCCAGCAAGCTCTCCTCTAATATCTCCAGCGTCGGAATATCCAGATCGTTCGTCGGCTCGTCCAGCAGCAGCACATCCGCCGGCTGCAGCATCAATTGTGCGATCAACACCCGCGCCCGCTCGCCCCCCGAAAGCCGACCCACCTTCTGATTCAACGCTTCGCCCGAAAACAAAAATCTCGCCGCCCACGACGCCACGTGAATCACCTGGCCCTGATAAATCACCGCATCGCTGTCCGGCGCCAGCGCCCGCCGCAGCGTCACATCCGGATCCAACTCCCGGTTCTGGTCGAAATACACAATCTTCAAATTCTCCGCCAGCTTGATATTTCCCTTTTCCGGTTTGTTCTCCCCCTTCAGCAGCCGCAGCAGCGTAGTCTTCCCGCTTCCGTTCGGCCCCACCAAGCCAACTCGCATCCCCGACGTAATCACAAAATGAATATCGCGAAACAGCGTCCGCCCGCCCAGCCCGTGCGTCACCGCGTCCAGCGTAACCAACTGCTTCGTCTTCCGGTCGCTCGCCGTGAAATCTATCTTCGCGCTCGTCGTTCGCGTCCGCGCATTCAACTCCGCCAAATCCCCAATCAACTCGTGCGCCTTGTCGATCCGCGCCTTCGATTTCGTCGTCCGCGCCTTCGGTCCGCGCCGCAGCCAGTCAATCTCCGTGTGCACGCGATTCTCCAGTGCCTCCTGCCGATTTCTCTGCGCGTGCAGGTACGCCTCTTTCCCCTCCAGAAACATGCTGTAGTTCCCTTCCACGCGAAATGCCCCATTTTCGTAAGCGGGATTCACTTCCACAATCGCCGTAGTCACGTTCTCCAGAAAATACCGGTCGTGGCTCACCACCACGCACGCAGACGCCGCATTCTGCAGCACGCCCTCCAGCCACTCGATTCCCGCCAGGTCCAGATGGTTCGTCGGCTCATCCAGCAACAGCACGTCCGGATGCTGCACCAACGCCTCCACAATCCCCAATCTCTTTCGCCATCCACCCGACAAAGAATCCGCCCTTGCATCCAGATCCAAAAATCCCGCGCGCCCCAAAATTTCCGCCTTGCGGCCCGCGCGCTCCGACTCCGCCACCTTCGCCCGGTCCAGCGCCGCATCAATCACCGAGCGAACCGTATCCTCCTCCGCGTACTCCGAAATCTGCTCCACCCCGCTCACCCGCATCCCTTTGCGCACCGCCACGTCGCCGCTGTCCGGCAAGACGCGCCCATCCAGTATCGCCAACAGCGTCGATTTCCCCGACCCATTCGGCCCCACAATTCCGATCCGGTCGCCCTCCGACACCGTAAACGAAATTTCCCGGAACAGTGGCGTCGCCCCAAACCGCTTCCCCAATTTTTGCGCGCTAATTATCGGTGGCACTAATCCCACTCTCCCTTGACGGCCGTATCTTTCTCTGCGAACCTCTGCGTACTCTGCGCCTCAGCGTTATCCTCATCCAGAGTACCAGCCGCTTCACCGACTCACGAAATCTCCGCCCCCGCAATCTCCATTGACACTTCCCCATCCGAACGACTAACGTACCCCGACACCAAACGGAGCCACCCATGAAAACAATTTTCCTCACCGCACTTCTGCTCACTGTTCTGCCTGCGTCCGCGCAAGAAACGTCGGACACCGCCGTCGTCAGCAAAGGCATGTCCGCAAAATTCGCCACGCTTCCGGATCTACCCGATTGCGCCTCGCTCGCAGCCTTGAAAGGCGATCCCGGCAAAGGTCCTTCGGTCATCGAAATGAAATTCACGCCCGGCTGCATCGTCCCCTGGCACTGGCACACTCCCAGCGAAAGCGTCGTTCCCCTCAGCGGCCTCCTCGAAGTCTCGATGAAGGGCGAAAAACCCGTTCTCCTCACCAACGGCGACTATGGCTACCTTCCCTCCAAGCACATCCACCAGGCCAAGTGCACCGGCTCCAAACCCTGTGCGGCAATTTTCTTCCTCGACGCGCCCATCGACATCCACTACGTCGACAAATCCGGTGCGGAAATTCCCACCGCCCAAGCCCTAGCCGAAGCCGAAAAGCTAATGACCAAACCAGGCGCAAAGCCCGCCGCTAGACCCTAATCCTCCGCATTTTTCAACCATTCGCCGGCTCCGCCCGAGCCACGCGATGCAGTGGCCGACTTTCAGATCGGCCACTCCGCTACATTCCCCACCACTCGCAAGTGCGCTCCACACCATTTCCGTATACAATGCCCTCAATTCCCAGGTAGTCGGTATCTATCCATCCACGCCCTTACGGAGGCATCTTGGCCACAGTCACCGCTCAGCCGCACCAGTCTGTCTGCCCCATACCCGGCCCGCCGGGTCGCCGCTACGACCACTACTTCTTTTCCTGCATGGCGCTGCTCATGCTCCTCACCATCTTTGTCGGCTTTGCGCCCAGCTATTTTCTCGCCGGTATTTTTCGCGCACCCTTGCCCAGCGTAATCGTTCACATTCATGGAGCCGCCTTCACCGCGTGGATCCTTTTGTTGGTCACACAGACTTCGCTCGTCGCCGCGGGCCGCACCGATGTCCACCGCCGCCTCGGCATCGCCGGCTTCCTTCTCGGTTGTCTCATGGTAGTTCTTGGCGTCATGGCGGGCACCGATTCGCTCCTGCGCCACGCCGGCCAACTCGACTCTTTCGCCCGCGATCCCAAGGCCTTCTACCTCGTCCCTCTGACGGACATGCTCCTCTTCGCCACGTTCATCTATTTCGCCTTTCGCAACCGTAAGGACTCCCCCGCCCACAAGCGCTACATCTACATTGCCAGCACTACGCTGATGGTCGCCGCCATCGCCCGCTGGCCTCTCGCCTTCAGCGCCCGCAATGTTTCCGTCGCTGGCTTGCTGTCCGACATTTTTCTTCTTCTCCTCATCGCCTACGACCTCTGGTCCACTCGCAAAATCCACCGCGCCACCCTTTGGGCAGGCGCCTTATTAATCTTCATCCAGCAAATCCGCCTTCCCCTCGGCAAAACCGCCCTCTGGCACTCCTTCGCCGACTGGGTTATCACCCACGCTCGCTGACCGGCTCACCGAATTTTTCTGGGTAGGGCCCGCCGACCGTGGGGGGCGCTCTTCGCCTCCTGTTATCTGCTATCTGCTCGCTGTTATCCTTACCTCTGCCCCATTCCCAAAACGGCTCTTTCCACAGCATTTCCCCCGCTGTGGATAACCAACTAACAAATTAACAAAATTACGCTTGACAATCAGCGAAACTAAAGCGAAACTTCCCAAATCCTCTTCGCCTCTCTCCCCACAGGGACGCGACGCACCCGGAGTTCCCGATGTCCAACACCGCAACCCTCCCCAGCCCAACCGTCGCCGATTCCCGCTTCTTCGACGCCCTCAAGCGCTACTGGGGCTACGACGCCTTCCGTCCCCGCCAGGAAGAAATCGTCCGCGCCCTCGCCTCTGGCCGCGACGTCTGCGTCGTCATGCCCACCGGTGGCGGCAAATCTCTCTGCTACCAACTTCCCGCCGTGCTTCAGGAGAACCGCACCGCCGTAGTCATCTCGCCGTTGATCGCCCTCATGCAAGACCAGGTCGCGCAACTCCGCCAGATGGGCATCCCCGCCGTCTTCCTCAACAGCGCCGTCGTCGAATCCGACCGCCGCGAACTCAAACAAAAAGCCATCGCTGGCGAATACCGCCTCATGTACGTCTCCCCCGAGCGCGCCCTCATGGACGGCACCGCCGAGTGGCTCAAGCAAGTCCCGCTCTCCTTCTTCGCCATCGACGAAGCCCATTGCATCTCCCAATGGGGCCACGACTTCCGCCCCGAATACCGCCAGCTCGGCAAGCTCCGCACTCTTTTCCCCGATCATCCCATCGCGGCCTTCACCGCCAGCGCCACCCGCCAGGTCCGCCACGACATCGTCGACCAGCTCCACCTCCGCAACCCCCTCAAATCCGTCTCCAGCTTCCGCCGCGAAAACCTCCGCTACTTCGTCCGCCAATGCAAAGGAACCATGCAAGACGAATGCGTTGTGGAAGCCGTGAAAAAAGTGAAAGACGGCAACGTCATCGTCTATACCCCAACGGTAGCCCGTGTCGGTGAAGTCATCGATTTGCTCGAAGAAAACGGCATCGCCGCCGTCGGCTATCACGGCCAGATGGACGCCTCCGCTCGCCGCGAAAATCAGGAAAAGTGGATGAGCGAAGAAGCTAGCGTGCTCGTCGGCACCGTCGCTTTCGGCCTCGGCATTAACAAACCAAACGTCCGCGCCGTGGTCCGCCTCGGCTTGCCCGAAAGCATCGAACAGCTCTATCAGGAAACCGGCCGCGCCGGGCGCGATGGCCTGCCCGCGGACTGCTACATTTTCTGGGAAAGGAAAGACAACAGCTTGCACGCTTTCTTTATCAACCAGATCAGCGGCTCCCAGGAAAAAGACCGCGCCTGGGATCGATACCACCAAATCCAGCAGTTTGTCGGCGCGCAGAAATGCCGGCAAAAAGAAATCTGCACTCACTTCGGCGAAGTGACGAAGTGGGATAGCTGCGGAGTCTGCGACATCTGCGCTGGCACTCCCAAGTGGCTCGCCGGTATCAACCAAAACCCATCCAGAAAATCCCCGCCAATCCAGAATCCCAACCGCATCCTCGAAACCTCCGCATACGAACTGAATCCAACCGTTCGGGTGAACGAAGAACTCCGCGAATTCCTCCGCGAGTGGCGCAGAAACGCCGCCCGCCAAAAAATGATCGCCGCCTTCATCGTTCTCCACGACACCACCCTCGACGCCATCTGCCAGGCCCAACCCCGCACCATCGCCGAACTCCGCCAGATCCCCGGCATGGGCGAAAAAAAATGTGAACTCTATGGCGACGAAATCCTCGACGCCCTCCGCCGATTCTCCAGTGGAGAACGCGCCTCCAAAGAGTGGCATGTGAAAGCCTCAAGTCCCTCGCAGGAAACACTCGAATTGCTGCAGCAAGGCCGCACCTTCGAAGAAATCGCCCAAATCCGCGGCAGAAAAGTCTCCACCGTCGTGTCCCTGATTGCCGACCTCGTAGAGAAAGGCGAGTTGCCGTTTCGCCCCGACTGGGTCCACCCCATCCACCAGCAACACATCCTCGAAGCCGGCAACCGTCTCGGCATGGATCTGCTGAAGCCAATCAAGGAAGCCGTACCCGAACAAATCACCTACGAAGATATTCGCCTGGTAGTAGCCCACGCCCGCCGCCAAAAGCAATCCCAACAATCCGCCGCTTAAGCTCTCTCGCTACACATTGGCCCGCAAAAACTTCAAGAAATAGGGAGAAAAATCAAAAATGTCGGTGGTCCCAGATAAGGCGGGGTGGGCAAGGGCGGGCATTTTGGTGCCTAATCCGCTACTTAGACTCTGGACCCCTGGTACTTTCCGCCTATCGACGCCAACCGGCAGATACCTGAAATTAGCCCTCAAGCACCGGCGTGCGTGAAGCCAGCGCACCCAAAGTTCTCTCGACGAAACGCGGCGCTACGCCGCGCAGGAGGGTTTCATGCTACGGCCGTTCACGATCTGCCTGCTCTTCTTGACCGCGGCTCTGCCCGCGCTGGCGGAAGAAATTGTTTTGAAGGACGGAACGAAGATTGTCGGCCACATGACGGGCATCACCACCGACAAGATTGAAGTGGAAACCTCGTATGGCAAGGTGCAATTGAACCGCGGCGATATTCTAACCATCAACTTCCCGGAAAACAGTTCCGGTAAAGCTCCCGACGCGGCCGCGGCAAAGCAGGACCTCCCCAAGATCGACGAAACCTTGACCGGCACGCAATACCTGAACCGCACGGGCAAGTTCTCGCTCACCCTGCCCCCGGAATGGAAGATTGACCCTGACCTTCGTCATTCCCCGGGTACGTTCGCCGGGCTCAGCTCCAAGGACAAAATGCGTTTCGCGATGGTAATCCAGGAGGAATACCCGGGCTCGTTGGACAGTTACCGGGAGGTGACGATGCTGGGTGCCCGCAGAACCTTGTCGAATTTCGAGGAGCTGGCGCACTCTAACGTCACGATTGACGGCAAAGCGGCGCTTCTGGTTTTCTATCGTGGCGCCGTCCAGAAGAGCAACAACCTCCCCGTGGAATTTCTTTCCGCATTCATCCCGTCGGGAAACACGTACACCAAAGTCACGGTGTGGTGCATTGAACCTTTGTTTCACGACATGCAGCCGGCCTTCGAAAAAATCGTGACCTCCTACCGCACGACGGGCCGGATCACAGCGGCCGCCGATACCACCAAGCCGTAGCCTTGCAGCCTTCAGCCCTCGGCGATAAGCCGCTAGCGCAGCGGCGCTTTGCCGTTGAAGTGCGCGCCCGTTCCCAGCTCTTCCTCGATGCGCAGCAACTGGTTGTATTTGGCGATGCGGTCTGTACGCGAAGCCGAACCGGTCTTGATCTGTCCCGCCGCCGTGGCCACGGCCAGGTCCGCGATGAATGTGTCTTCGGTTTCCCCGGAGCGGTGCGAAATGATCGAGTTGTATCCCGCCTTCCGCGCCAGTTCGATCGCGTCAATCGTTTCCGTGACGCTGCCAATCTGGTTCAGCTTGATCAGAATCGCGTTGGCGATGCCTTCATTAATCCCGCGCGACAGCCGTTCCGTATTGGTCACAAACAGATCGTCACCCACCAGCTGAATCTTTTTCTTCGACGTTTTGCTGCCCACGCCCTGCGTCAGCGTTTTCCATCCAGACCAGTCGTCCTCGGCCATCCCGTCCTCAATGGAAACAATGGGGTATTTCTCCACCCAGTTCGTCCAGTACGCAGCCATCTCCGGCGAGGTGTGCGCGGACTTGTCCGACTTTTTGAAAACGTATTTCCCGCTGGCCTTGTCGTAAAATTCGCTCGAAGCCGGGTCCAGCGCGATGGACACCTGCTCGCCGGGCTTGTAGCCGGCAGCGCCAATCGCCTCGATCACAATCTGAATCGCCTCTTCGTTCGATTTGCAGCTCGGCGCAAACCCGCCTTCATCGCCGACCGCCGTGGAATAGCCATGCTTTTTCAGCGCGGTCTTCAGCGCGTGAAAAATCTCCACTCCCCAGCGCAGCGCCTCCGAAAAATTCGGCGCGCCGACGGGCATCACCATGAACTCCTGAAAATCCACCGAGCTGTCCGCGTGCGCCCCGCCGTTCAGAATGTTCATCATCGGCACGGGCAGCAGGTTCGCGGAAGTATCCGTGGAATACCGCGAAAGATATTTGTAGAGCGGCTGCTTCAACGCCACCGCCGCCGCGCGGGCCACCGCCATGGAAACCGCCAGAATCGCATTTGCGCCCAGCCGCGATTTGGTCGGCGTGCCGTCCAGCGTGATCATTTTATGGTCAAGCGCCCTCTGGTCCGCCGCATCCGATCCGGCCACGGCCTTGGCAATTTCCGTGTTGGCGTTCTGCACCGCCTTCAGCACGCCCTTGCCCAGGTATTTCGATTTATCCCCGTCGCGGAGTTCCAGCGCCTCGTGCTCACCGGTCGAAGCGCCGGAGGGCACCGCCGCGCGCCCGAACGCGCCGGATTCCAGGTAAACGTCAGCTTCAACAGTAGGATTCCCGCGCGAATCGATAACCTGCCGTGCGCGGACGCGGGTAATTTTCGTGGACATATCTGTAGAAGCTCCTCTGTGAAATCGAATTAACGATTGTAGCAGAGCTTTGAAAGGTGATTGGTGAGTAGTGACTGGTGATTGGTGGAAAAAGCCAAAACGGCCCGCCCCCGATGTAGCGCTGGCTTTCATGCCAGCGCTCTTCTCTTCACCTGTCAACGTCTACTGGGCTTCGGGTTCTTCGATTAGCGATTCCTGCCGGACCACGACGACGATGCCGGAGGGCGTCACGTGAAACCTCCGCTTGTCCGCTTCCAGGTCGTACCCGATTTCCGTGTGCTCCGGCAGGCTCACATGGCGATCGATGATCGCCCGGCAAATCCGCGAGTGCCGCCCGATGTTCACGTGGTTGTAAATCAGGGACGCCGTGATCTCGCAATAGCTGTTCACGCGCACGTCGTACCCCAGCAGCGAATTCTGCACCCGCCCGCCGGAAAGGATCGAGCCATGCGCCACAATCGAATCGAGCGCGATGCCCATGCGGTCGGCGTCGGCGAACACAAACTTCGCCGGCGGATACTGGTGCTGCCAGGTGCGCAGCGGCCACGCCTTGTCGTACAAGTTGAACACCGGTGAAACGCTCACCAGGTCCATGTTCGCTTCGTAGTAGGCGTCAATCGTGCCAACATCCCGCCAGTACAGCGACTCTTTGGAGTTTTCATCCACAAAGTTGTACGCGAACACGCGATGTTTGGAAATGATGCGGGGCAGAATGTCCTTGCCGAAATCATGCTTGGAGTTCGGATCCTCGGAATCCGCCATCAGTGTGGGAATCAGCAGCTGGGTATTGAAAATGTAAACGCCCATCGAGGCATTGCAATGCGTGGTCTTGTGCGGCGAAGTCTTCGGCGCTGCCGGTTTTTCCTCGAACCCAACGATTCGCCAGTCCTTGTCCGTCTCGATCACGCCAAACTGCCGCGCGGCCTCGGCCGCGGGAACTTCAATCGTTGCGACGGAAACCTCCGCCCCGGAATCGATGTGCTGTTGCAGCATCTTGGCGTAATTCATCTTGTAGATGTGGTCGCCGGACAAAATGAAGGTGTACTTGGATCGCTCACTGCCGATCGAATAAATATTTTGGTATACCGCGTCGGCCGTGCCCTGGTACCACTGCTGCGACACGCGCATCTGCGGCGGCAGCACCTCGATGAATTCCCCCAGCCCCACCAGCGGCGACCAGCCTGCGCGCACATGCCGCGTAAGGCTTAGCGCTTTGTACTGCGTCAGCACGAAAACGCGGTGAAGCCCGGAATTTACGCAGTTGGAAAGGGTGATGTCGATGATGCGGTAGAGCGCCCCGAAGGGAACCGCGGGTTTCGCCCGATCGCGCGTCAGCGGCCACAGTCGTTCGCCTTGACCTCCGGCGAGAAGTACTCCAATGGCATCGCGCATATCGGGCATGGAGGTGGGCTCCCGAAGCAGAATTTTGAGGCTTCTCAGTGTACCAGCAGTGGCAAGCCGGTGGCAGCCGGGCGCTCGTTATACAAATATTACGAGTAACTCCGGCGCTATCTATCGGCGTGCTCCGCCCGTTTCGCCGAAAGATTGCTTGACTTGTGGGGGTGAATTGACTACAAGAAGCCAACGACCTCATGCGATAATGTATTCAGGCGCAGTGCGGTACAACAGCGACGGCACTGCAAGAACGCAATCCGAACCGGAATTGGGGTGAAGTACATTGGCAGAAGTAGTCATTCAGGAGAATGAGTCTCTTGAGAATGCTCTGCGCCGTTTTAAGCGCAAGGTGCAGCAAGAGGACATCATCAAGGAAATAAAGAAGCACAGCTTCTACATGAAACCCGGCGAGAAGCGCCGGGCAAAAGAAGCGCTTTCGCGGAAGCGACTGCGCAAAAAGCAGCGTCGCGAGCAGGATTAACCTCCTGCTGGAGACGCGGCTCGGCGCCGCACTTCCGGGATCAGGCCCCTATCAGGCAGAGCAAGTTGGGTATTTGTTCTAATTCTATGCCCGCAGGCCCAAGGGATCCGCGCCCAGCTGTCCCGGACTATAGGTCCAAGCGCTTCATTCGGCCCGACGTGCAAGAGCCCGGCCCCCCGCCAGATACGGGTCCAGGGGGAGCGGGGTCATGGAATTCCACGATAAGGTCCTGAAGTGTTCGGAGTGCGGCGCTGAGTTTGTTTTTACCTCCGGCGAACAGATGTTTTTCGCC